>Ga0257107_1000143_pt1 | contig 25592 bp, 25 predicted proteins | sample LP_taG_2_FD_190178 | JGI IMG/M metagenome (GOLD analysis project Ga0257107, IMG submission 190178) | Marine microbial communities from Northeast Subartic Pacific Ocean, Canada - LP_J_2011_P26_500m | ecosystem: Environmental > Aquatic > Marine > Oceanic | place: Canada: Northeast Subartic Pacific...
TGACCACCCGGGCCTCCTGGAACCGGCCGCCGATCGGCTGGGAGAGGCCCTGGAGCGCCTGCCGGCGGATCGCCAGGACCGGGCGCACCTGCTCTTCAGCGCTCACAGCATCCCGACCGCCCTCGCTGACACGTGTGACTACGTGGCCCAGGTCCGGGAGGCCGCACGCCTCGTGGCCGCCATGGTGGACCCCGACGGCCACCACCCCCACGAGGTCGTCTGGCAGTCGAGGTCCGGCTCTCCCGGGGTGCCCTGGCTGGAACCCGACGTGGCGGACCGGATCGAGGTGCTCGCGGCTGACGGCGTGGAAGCAGTCGCCGTTTCACCCATCGGGTTCCCGGTCGAGAACTTCGAGATCGTCTGGGACCTCGACACGGACGCCTCACGCCGAGCCGAGGCAGTGGGCGTGGCCTTCACCCGAGCAGGGGCCGTCGATCGTGACCCGCGTTTCACTGCCATGGTGGTGGACCTGGTGGTGGAGCGCCTCGGCGGGCATCCTGACGGGCCGGGGGGCGCTGCTGGCACCCTCGGCGTCGGACCGGACACCTGTGCGGGCGACTGCTGCCCGGGCCTCCGCTGACGGGACCACCCCGGTGGGGATCCCCGGGCGCCGGTGCCCTGACGGGTAATTTCAGCAGTGATGAACCACGCTCGGATCGCCACTGAAGCTCTCCGCTTCCGGCTCGGCACGCTGGCCACCCGGGTGCAGGGGCCACAGGGACTCGACCCGGCCGAGGCTGGCGACATCCTGGTCACCTGTGGTGACGCCGGTGTGGACCAGGCCCTTCGCATGGTCGGCCACACCTGGGTGCAGGCCGGTCTGGTGCCCGAGTCAATCGACCATCCGTGGTCGGCAGGAGACGCTGCCCGCCTCCGATCTGTGGGTGGAACCGCCCTGCTGGATGCGCTGGACGAGTTGGTGACCGGCGTTTCCCGCTGCCGCTTCCGCGACTGACGCCGTCACTCGCTGACCCCGCCCGGCCATGCCGCGGCGGGACCGATGCCCCGAAGTACGGTCCTGACGAGACCCCGGCGGGCGCTGTCGCACCCGTGCGCCATGCTCGTCGGACGACGACCGACCGGACGACAGGCGACCACCCAGCCCCATGAGCAAGCAGCAGAAGCTCCTTCCCGACGACCAGTCCTTCGCCCGTGACGTGGTCGACGTGGCCGTCGCCGACGAGCTGAAGGAGTCGTTCCTCGCCTATTCCCTCTCGGTCATCACCGCCCGGGCGATCCCCGACGTGCGCGACGGCCTGAAGCCGGTGCAGAGGCGGATCCTGTACTCGATGCTCCGCATGGGAATCCGGCCCGACACCCCGCACAGGAAGAGCGCCAGGGTGGTCGGAGACACCATGGGCCGCTACCACCCCCACGGTGACGCCGCCATCTACGACGCCCTGGCACGCATGGCCCAGCCGTTCTCCAGGGGCATGACCCTGATCGACCCCCAGGGCAACTTCGGCTCGCTGGACGACCCGCCGGCGGCTTCGCGCTACACCGAATGCCGCCTGACCGCCGCCGCCATGGCAATGGTCGAAGAGCTCGACGAGGGCACCGTCGAGTTCCGGGCCACCTACGACGGCGAGGCAGTCGAGCCCGCCTACCTGCCAGCCCTGCTACCCAACCTCCTGCTGAACGGCACCACGGGAATAGCCGTGGGCATGGCGACGAACATGCCCACCCACAACCTGGCCGAGGTGTACGAGGCGATAGCGCTCACGATGAACAAGCGGCGGCCCAGGCCCACGATCGACGAGATGCTGGCTGTGCTACCGGGGCCCGACTTCCCGAGCGGCGGCATCGTGGTTGACGACGGCATACGCGAGGCCTACGAGACCGGCCGGGGAACCATCCGAATGCGGGCCCGGGCACATGTGGAGGACGTCGGTCGGGGCCGCCAGGCGATCGTGGTCACCGAGCTGCCGTACCTCGTCGGGCCGGAGCGGGTGGTCGCCAAGCTGAAGGAGTTGGACGAGTCGGGCAGGGTCACCGGCATCACCGACTTCAAGAACCTCTCGGACCGCCACACCGGGCTCCGCATCCAGGTGACCGTGAAGCCAGGCCACAACCCGCAGGCCGTCCTCGGCGAGCTCTACAGGCTGACGCCCCTGGAGGAGACGTTCGGCATCAACAATGTCGTGCTGGTCGACGGAGAGCCCCGCACGCTCGGGATCCACGAGATGTGCCGCCACTACATCGACCACCGTCTGGACGTGGTGGTGCGCCGTACCCGCCACAGGCTGGCCAGGGCCGAGGAGCGGCTCCACCTGGTGGCGGGCCTCCTGACGGCCCTGGACGCCATCGACGAGGTCGTCGCCATTATCCGCGGCTCGGAGGACGCTGCGGCGGCACGCATCGGCCTCATGGAGCGATTCGACCTCAGCCGCATACAGACCGACCACATCCTGGACATGCCACTCAAGAGGCTGACGGCCCTCGAGACCCGGCGGCTGCTCGATGAGCGGGACGACCTGGAGGCATCCATCCGTGGCTTCACGACGCTGCTCGGCTCCGACCGGCGACAGCGAACGCTGGTGCTCCACGAGCTGGCCGAGGCGGTGGAGTCCTTCGGGCGACCCCGCCGGACCGAGATCCTCCACCCGGACGACCTCCCGGTATTCGACTCCGTGGCGGCGACCGACGACGTGACCGACGAGGCCTGCGTGGTGACCCTGTCCACCTCCGGCCAGATCGGAAGGCTGGCCGTGGACAGCGCCAAGCGGGCCACCCCGGGTCGACATGACGTGCTCGTCGCCTCGCTCCTGACACGCACCACCGCCAACGTCACCGCGGTCACCTCCGACGGTCGGGCCCTGCAGGTCGTCGCCGCCGAACTGGCCGACGGTGCCGGTCGTGCCCGGGGCGCCGGAGCCGCCCAGGCGTTCGGCACCAATCGCGGCGAGGTGATACACACGATGGTCGCCGAGGGTACCGAGCACCTCGTGGTGGTCACGGCCAACGGCGTGGCCAAGCGGCTCACCCTCGACGAGGTACGCGCTACCCGCAATGGCAGGCACCTCCTGAAGCTCCGGGCCGGGGACCGGGTGGTCGCGGCCTTCAGCGCCCCCGATGGCGTGGACATCGTGATCGTGGCCTCGGACGGGCAGGCGCTTCGCACGCCGGTCGACTCCGTCAGCGTCCAGGGCCGGGGGGCAGCCGGTGTCGTTGGCATGAAGCTGAAGGGTGGAGCGGTCGTCGTCGGTGCGGCAGTCACCCTCGGCGATGACACCCTCATCACGGTGACCGACAGCGGTGGCGTGAAGGCCACGCCGACCACCGAGCTGGACTCCCGTGGCAGGGGCGGAATCGGTGTCAGGGTCTCGAAGTTGGCGGATGGTTCGTCCATCTCGGCTGCCCACGTGGGGCCACCCATCGGCCTTCTCGCCATCATGGGAACCGACGAGGATCCCCGGAAGCCGGACCCGGTCCCCGTACCCCTGATGCTGGAGTCCACTCGCCGGGACCTGGTCAGCAGTGCCTCCGAGCGACAGATTCTCGCCATCGGCCCGGCCAGGTGGTGACCATGTCCACCGCAGCAACGACGAAGCCCGGAAAGAAGAAGCCCTCCGCAGCAACCCGAAAGCCCGCCAGCGGCTACGACGCCGACGCCATCCAGACGCTGGAAGGCCTGGAGGCGGTACGGAAGCGACCGGGCATGTACATCGGAGGCACCGGTTCGCAGGGACTCATGCACCTCGTCTGGGAACTCATGGACAACGCCGTCGACGAGGCGGCAGCCGGTTTCGCCGACCGCATCGAGATCACGCTGCACCGCGACAACTCCGTCGAGGTGGCCGACAACGGCCGCGGCATCCCGATAGACCGGCACGCCAAGCGAAAGGTCTCCGCCCTGGAGGTCGTCCTCACCGAACTCCACGCCGGTGGCAAGTTCGGTGGTGGCGCCTACGGGGCTTCGGGCGGCCTGCACGGGGTCGGGGCCTCGGTCGTCAACGCCCTCTCCGCCAGGCTGGTCGCCCAGGTTGACCGTGACGGCCACACCCACGAGTTGGGCTTCAGCGAACGGGTGGCCGGCCAGTTCTCGGGATCCACGTTCACCGCCGGGCACCAGCTGGAGAAGGTGAAGCGGATCTCCAAGAACAAGACCGGCACCCGGATCCGCTTCTGGTCGGACCGGGACATCTTCGACCCGGAAGCGCGCATCGAGGTCGACCAGGTCCGGGAACGTGTCGTCCAGGCCTGCTTCCTGGTGCCCGGCGTCAAGATCCGCGTGGTCGACAAGCGATCGGGGGGTTCGGCCGAACCATTCGAGTTCGTGTCCCGCGGAGGCCTGGCCGACCTCGTGGATCACCTCTCGTCAGGTGGCAACGCCTGTGAGGTCATCACCCTGTCGGGCATAGACACCTTCACCGAGCGGGTACCCGTGGACGGAAAGATGGCCGATGTCCAGCGGGAGTGCACCGTCGAGGTGGCCCTCCGCTGGGTGAAGGGATACGACACGGAGGTGGAGTCCTTCGTCAACACCATTCCCACCATCCACGGCGGAACCCACACGACCGGGTTCGACCGCGCCCTCACCCGGGCGGTCAACGACGTCCTGTTGAAGGACACCCGCAAGTTGGCGAAGCTGGCCAGGGACAACAAGCACCGGGCCATCCGGGAGGACGTCCAAGAGGGCCTCGTCGCCGCCTGCAAGGTGGTGTTCGGCGAACCACAGTTCCGCGGCCAGACCAAGCAGGAGTTGGGCACGCCCGCCATCGAGAAGATCGTCTACGACGTGGTCAAGCGGGGCCTCACGGACTGGTTCACCACGAGCGGCCCCAGGACCCACGTGACGGCCGTCCGGGAGAAGCTGGCCAACGCCATCATCAACCGGGTCAGCTCCAAGCAGATGCTGGAGACACGCCGCAGGGCCGCCAGCATGGGCTCGACCGGAATGCCCGACAAGCTGGCCGACTGCCGAAAGCACGGTCCCGACTCGGAGCTGATCATCGTGGAGGGCGACTCGGCCGCCGGGCCCGCCAAGGCGGGCCGCGATGCCTCGTACATGGCCATCCTCCCGCTGCGCGGCAAGGTCGTGAACGCAGGCAAGGCGACCATGAAGCAGGTCCTGGACAACGCCGAGGCCCAGGCCCTCTTCACGGCCATAGGCGCAGGCTCGGGCAGGGACTTCGACCTGGAGTCCGCCCGCTACGGACGCATCGTGATCCTGTGCGACGCCGACGTCGACGGCAGCCACATCCGGTGCCTGCTCCTCACGCTGATCCACGAATACATGCGTCCCCTCCTGGAAGCAGGCCGCGTCTACGTCGCCCAGCCGCCCCTCTACTCCTGTCGCATCGGCGACACCGTCCACCGGGCCTTCTCCGACGAGGAACGCGACGAGTTGACGGCGAGGTTGACCAAGGGTGGGCGCAAGGCGGAGAACCTGAGGTGGAACCGGTTCAAGGGCCTGGGCGAGATGAACGTGGAGGAACTGGCTGAGTGTGCGCTGGACCCCGAGACCCGCATCCTCCGCAGGCTGACGATGGAGGATGGTGCGGCTGCCAGCGATGCCGCCGAACTCTTCGAGACCCTCATGGGAGCCGACGTGGCCAGACGCCGTGAATACCTGATCGCCAACAGCACCCTGCTGGACCCTGCCACCCTGGACGTCTAGGAGGACCCTCGTGCCCGACCTGCCCCGCAGCTTCTCGCCATCATCGGCCGGCACCTACCGCCAGTGCCCGCGACGCTGGCAGTTCCGTTACGTCCAGAAGCTCCCCGATCCACCGGGCGAGCCGGCCCTGCTGGGCACCTTCGCCCATCGCGTGCTGGAGCTGTTGTGCGCCGATCCGGCCCCGCAACGCACCGTCGAACGGGCCAGGGAACTGGCCCGGCAGGTGTGGCCGGAGACAGCCGACAACCCCGACTTCAAAGCACTCCAACTCGACGAGGACTCCCAGCGGGACTTCCGGTGGCGGGCCTGGACCGCCATCCAGGGGCTCTGGTCGCTTGAGGATCCGGCCGAGGTGGAGGTACGGGCCACCGAACAGAAGGTCTCGGCCAACCTGGACGGCGTCCCGTTCTTCGGCATCGTGGACAGGTTGGACGCCGATTCCGCCGGCCTGGTCATCACCGACTACAAGTCGGGCAAGGCACCCAGGGAACGTGACCGGTCGAAGTCGCTGGACCAGGTCCTGCTGTACGCCGCTGCGGTGGAGGACAGTTCGGGGGAACGGCCCAGCCGTGCGCGGCTGCTCTATCTGGGTACCGAGATCCTCGAGACCTCCGTGACCGAGGACTCGCTCGGCGCCACCACCGGACGGTTCTCCGAAACCTGGCGAGAGGTCGGCGAGGCCTGCACCGCCGACCGGTTCGAGCCCCTCACAGGTCCGCTCTGCGGATGGTGTCCCTACGCCGACCGTTGCGACGAAGGCCGACTCGAGGTGGAACAACGGGTCGCCGCCGGCCGCATGCGTGCGGACGCTCCCGCCAGGGTGCTGCTCGGCCTCTGACGGACGTCGTTCAGCCGGCCCGGCGGCGGCGCCAGAGCAGCATCGCCAGGACCAGCGCCACCACGGCAGCCAGCGCTCCGAAGCGGTGCAGCAGGTCGGCACGCTCGTCGGTCATCTCCACCTGTGGGGCCTCGAATGGCCTCAACTCCTCGGGCCCTGCCGTCGTACCGTTCCCATCGGCCAGGTCGTCAGGCATGGCGTCGAGGTCGACGTCCAGGACCGGCACCGACTCGAGCAGGCCGTCCACCGGGCTTTCATCCGACGGAGAGGGGCGGACCCGTCGGGCCTGTGGGTCGTACGCGGTCATGAGTCAGGGCTCCCCGGGATAGGCGACACGGAACCGACCCGCGACCGGGACCCCGACAACGGGATCCGGTCCAGCAGGACCTCGAACTCGGAGGCCGCCTCGGTAGCGCCGGGACGGCGGCCCAGAGCGTGTACGGGCAGCGAATGTGCCGCCGCCTCGGCAACGGCGGCCCGCAGGCGAATGGGAGGCAAGCACTGACCCGGGTAGGCCTCCTCCAGTTGCCCGTTCCAGTAGCGGCCGTCACGGGTCCGACCCAGGCGGTTCACGGCGATCCCCACCAACCCCGGCCTCCCGTCGCTACGGCGGAGACGTATCCGTTCGATGGTCTGGAGCATGCGGGCCACGCCGTCAACGGCCCACGCTCCGGGCTCGGTGACGACGAGCACCAGATCCGCTGCGAAGAGGGCATTGACAGTGAGCAGCCCCAACGACGGGGGGCAGTCGATCAGCACCAGCGGGTGGTCGGATCCGGCTCCATCCCCGAGGGCCTTGGCCAGGCGACCCTGGGCTCCCAACGGGTCAGAGGCGAGCTGCGGCTCGAGGACCGCAAGGCCCGACGAGGACGGCACCAGATGCGGTGGTGGTCCGACCTCGGCCGACCAGGCGCTTTCGCGCACCACCGCTGCGAGGCCACCCGGGCTGTCCTCCGTCAGCAGCTGCTCGACGCCGGGCCCGGACTCGAACACGCCGAGGCCTGTCGTGGCATTGCCCTGCGGGTCCAGGTCCACGACCAGGGTCGCGACACCGCCGGCCGAGGCCGCCGAGGCCAGGCCGAGCACCACGGTGGTCTTGCCGACCCCGCCCTTCTGGTTCACCACGGCCACAGCGACCATCTGAGCAACCTAACCGACCGCAACCGGTGGGCCGGGTAGCCACCGGCCCATCGTCGGGGCCTCGGAGACGCGATCGGGAGGGGCATTACGCTGCGGCAGTGCCCGAACTCCCGGAGGTCGAGACCGTTCGGCGCCAGATCCAGCCCCTGGTGGTGGGCATGGCGATCCAGGATGGCTGGTCCCACCCCTCGGAGAAGTTCGCTTCGGCACCCGATGCTGTCGGCCACCGGATCTCCGGCGTCTCGCGTCGCGGCAAGTACCTGTTGTTCGACCTCGAACCCCTCGCTCCAGGCCCGAGCGTCCGACGGGAGCTGGTGGTCCACCTCGGGATGACCGGCGCCCTCTACGTGGATCCGGGACCGCCTGATGACGCCTACTCCCGGGCCTGGTGGCGCCTCGAGGACGGCCGCCACCTCTGGTTCCGGGACGTCCGACGATTCGGCCGTACGGTCGTAGTGCCTCTGGGTGACCACCGGTCCCTTCCCACGCTCAGGGACCTGGGGCCCGAACCGTTCGACCCGGCGCTGACCGGTACCACCTTCCACCGGTCGCTGGCCCGCAGCAGCAGCCGGATCAAGACCAAGCTCCTGTCGCAGAGGCCCATCGCCGGCATAGGCAACATCTACGCCGACGAGGCCCTCTGGCGGTCGGGAATCCATCCGGGTGCCAGGCGACTGGGACCGGAACGCTCGGAACGACTCCTCCGGCACCTGCGCTCCGTGCTCTGCGAGGCCCTCGACCACGGTGGCACCACCCTGCGCGACTACCGGACACCGGACGGTGGATCGGGGCGGAACCAGCACCGCCTCGACTGCTATGGGCGGTCGGGGCAACCCTGCCGGTTCTGCGGCGACGTTCTCACCTCCCGATCCATGGACCAGCGCACCACCACCTGGTGCCCGACCTGCCAGGCCCGCTGACGTGCCGGCGGGGTGCCCCGACCGTCGCCATGCAGACCTCTACGCTCGGCGCCGTGAGCCTCCTTCGTCGACGCAGCATTCGGATGGCCCTACCGTTGACCATGCTGCTGCTCGTCGTGGCCGCCGCCCCGGTCATCGCCGGCTCCTACGACGCTGAGATAGCCCTGGTACGTACCGATATCGAGGAGAAACTTGACCTCATCACGGGGCAGCACGACCTCATCACGGGGCAGCACGACCGCATCTCCGGGTTCGAGGACGACCTGGTGGCACTGGACCACCAGATGATCGACAACGATTTGGCCATCAGCACCGAGGACACCGAACTCAGGGTCCTCCCCGTCCGCCTGGAGCTGCTCGCCGACCGGTTCATCCAGGTCCTGGCGTCGCGCAGCGAGCCGGCGATACTCCACCAGACCATGGCCATCGACACCTACCTGAGGAACGACGAGCGCATGAACGCCGTGCTGACCCAGTCGGCCCAACTGGCGGCCGACTCCCTGGATGGCGCACGCGACCGGATGCTCTACGAATCCGTGATCGACGAGTCGAGACGCCGACTGGACCTCATCGATGCCGAGCTGCGGCTGTCGGCAGATGCCGTGCGAGGCCTCAGGGCCCTCGCCGGAGAGGCCGAGGGGAGGCGGCAGGAGGCCATGGATGCCCTATCCGGGACGAGGGACGCGAAGCCCCCCATCCGGGTCGCCATCGTGGACGCCCGGACCGCCATTGATGACGCCCGGACCGCCATCGATGACGCCCGGACCGCCATTGCCGGCTACGAGGCAGAGATCCTCCGCCTGGAACAGCTCGCCGTGACCCGGACGTGGACCGGAATACAGGGAACCGACATCGGTCGCCCGGCCCTTGCGATAAAGATCGACAACGTCACCCGGGCCCACCCCCAGTCGGGGCTGACCGCCGCCGACGTCGTCTACGAGGAGATCGTGGAGGGCGGCGTCACCCGACTGGTCGCCGTGTTCCAGTCCACATCAGCCGACGTGGTGGGCCCCGTCCGTTCAGCCCGCACCTCCGACCCACCCCTGCTGACCGGCTTCGACCGCCCGTTGCTGGCCTACTCGGGCGCCAACAGGGGCACCATGAACGAGTTGGCCGACTCCACGATGGTCGACGTCGGCTATGACGCCATGCCCAGCGAGTACTGGAGGAGCAGGAGCCGCCGCCCACCGCACAACCTCTACACCTCCACCGATGGCCTCTGGGCGAGTCATCCCGGACGCACCTCGGTCCCACCTGCACCGTTCGCCTATCGCTATCCGGAACAGGACCTCCATCCCGCCGCCAAGCCGGCCACCGGTGTCAGCATCGACTTCGGCCTAACGGAGATCGACTACGACTGGAACGGTGCTGGCTGGGCCCGTACCCACGGAGGCAATCCACACGTCGACGACGAGGGGGCGCGGGTGGCTCCCACCAACGTGGTCGTGCAGTTCGTGTCCTACGGCTGGAGCAAGGCCGATCGTCGCTCGCCGGAGGCGCGGACCACCGGATCCGGTGAGGCCTGGGTGTTCACTGCCGGCCACGTGGTCGTGGGCGAGTGGAGCAGGCCCGACGCCTCACTCCCGGCGACCTTCTACGCCGATGGCGAGGAGATCCGCCTCTCGCCGGGCACCACGTGGGTGGCCCTGGCCAGGAAAAACACCGCCACCTGGAGGGACTGACCACCGGGCAGCGGAACCCGGTGGACCGGCGCGGTCGATCGGCCCGGCGGAGTTACCCCCTTCAGGCAGGTGCAGCCAGGGCGAACACCTCGGCCGGAACCGTGCCGTCGGCCGTGACCGTCAGCACCTCGATCCCATCCTCGGTCACCAGCAGGGTGTGCTCGTACTGCGCCGTCCGACGACCATCCAGGGTCACCGCCGTCCAGTCGTCATCCCACATTCCACATGTCGGATCCCCGAGGGTCAGCATGGGTTCCACGGTGAAGGTCATGCCGGGCACCAGGACCGTCTGGGCACGGGGGTCGTGGTAGTGCGGAATCTGGAGGCCGCTGTGGAACTCGGTGCCGATGCCGTGTCCGATGAACTCCCGGACAACGCCGAGGCCGTGGCGCTTCGCGTGCTTCTCTATGGCCCGACCAATGGCGTGGACCGGTCGACCCGGACCAGCCGCTGCGATCCCCTCGTCCAGGGCGACCAGCGTCTCGACGATCAGATGACGATCGTGGTCCGACACGTCCCCCACCGGGAAGGTCACGGAGGTGTCCCCGTGGACCCCGTCCAGGAAGATGGTGACGTCAATGTTCACGATGTCACCGTCGGCCAGCGCCCTGCTGTCCGGTATGCCGTGGCAGATCACCTCGTTCACCGAGGTGCACACCGACTTCGGGTAGCCGCGGTAGTTCAAGGGGCTGGGATACCCGCCGCGGGCGATGGTCGCCTCGTGGACGATCTCGTCCAGGCGATCGGTCGTCACGCCGGGTGCCACGTGGGGCCCCACCTCCAGCAGGATCTCAGCCGCCGCCCGGCCCGCGTTTCGCATCCTCTGGATCTCGTCGGGAGTCCGAACCGACGAAGAGGTCGACGGTCCCGGATCGCCGGACACTGCATACGGAGGCCGACCAATGGAGGCAGGAACGGTCCGGGTCGAGCTGAGCAGCCCCGGACGGATGGGCGGTTCCGAGCGAGGGGCTAGGGGAGCCTGTCGGCGCTTCCGCTTTGCCATCGGCCGAGGCTACCTGCGACCGGCAGACAGGCCCGTCGCAGGATCGTGGCTCAGCGCAGGAACCGGCTGACGCTGTCCACCACGCAGGCCGGCCGGTCGGAGCCCTCCACCTCCACGGTTATACGGATAACCGCCTGGTAGCCGCCGACCACCTCGTCGACCTGGACGAGTTCGGCGCCACCACGGACCCGGGAGCCGACCATGACCGGTGACGGGAAGCGGACCTTGTTCGTGCCGTAGTTGATCCCCATGGAGATCCCATCCACCCGGACGATCTCCGGCAGCATCTGGTTGGTCAGGGCCAAGGTCAGGTAGCCGTGGGCGATCGTGGCTCCGAACGGGCCCGCCGCCGCCCTCTCCGGATCCACGTGAATCCACTGGTGGTCACCGGTCGCCTCGGCGAACAGGTCGATCCGACTCTGGTCGACCGTGGTCCACTCGCCGTATCCCAGGTGGGTGCCCACGGCACCGGGGAGCTCGTCGGGGCTTGCGAAGACGGTCGTCATAACGGTCCTCCAGAAGGGACGGGTACATGTGAACGGATCGCCGGCCGGGGTGTCGACCGCATCCGCGGTGGAGGCCGACACTACGCTTCGCGTCGACCGAAAGGCCCGACGGGCCGTGTGGAGAGCGCTGTCAGGAGGTGCCATGGCCGCATCCGGTGGTACCCGGGCCATCCTCGCCGCCCTGCTGGCCAACATCGGCATAGCGGTGGCCAAGTTCCTCGGCTTTCTGGCTACCCGGTCGTCGGCGATGCTGGCAGAGAGCATCCATTCGGTCGCCGACGTCTCCAACCAGCTGCTCCTGCTCCTGGGCGGCCGTCGCTCTCGCCGTGCCCCGACCACCACCCACCCGTTCGGCTTCGGAAGGGAGCGCTACTTCTGGTCCTTCGTGGTCGCCCTGGTGCTGTTCTCGGTGGGAGCGGCATTCGCCGTGTTCGAGGGCATCAGGAAGGTCCGCCAGCCTCACCACCTGGAAGATGCCGCCTGGGGCGTGGCGATCCTGGTCTTCGCCATCCTCCTCGAGACCTGGTCGTTCCGAACCGCGGTGGTGGCTGCGAGGCCCGAGCGGGGTGACCTCACGTGGTGGCAGTTCGTCACCCGGACCCGGAACCCGGAGTTGGCCGTGATCCTCCTCGAGGATGCGGGCGCCCTACTCGGCCTCGTCATCGCCCTGACGGCGATCGGGCTCTCGTCGGCCACTGGGGAACCCCGCTGGGACGGCGTGGGCACGATCCTCATCGGCCTCCTCCTGGGAGCCATCGCCATGGTGCTGGCCCGCGAGATGAAGAGCCTCCTGGTCGGCGAGTCGGCAGGCGAGGCGGACCGTTCGGCCATCGTCGAGGCCATTGAGACCACCCCGGGGGTGGTTTCCCTCGTCCACCTGCGGACGCAGCACCTGGGCCCGGACGAGATCCTCGTGGGGGCGAGGGTGGCCTTCTACCCCGATCTGGACACTGCCGGGGTGGCGGTGGCGGTGGACGCAGTGGAGGAGCGCGTCAAGCGGGTCGTGCCCTCGGCTGGACCGATCTACGTAGAGCCGGCGGACCCGACGTGACCCGTGCCGTAGGAAGATCGCGGCATTCGGGTCGGGGAACGCTGTGAAGCGTGGCACGGGGGACGGGCGGCGTACCCGAAGGCTGCTCTTGGCCGTCGCCGTAGCGGCCGGCTGGGCGGCCTTCGACACGTACCTGGGTGCCCGTCGGATCACCAGGGCCATTGCGGCTGGCGGTCGGTCGCGGACCAGATCGATCCAGCGGGCGTTTCCGGTCGAAGCCGGAGAGACGGTCATGCTCGGCGACAGCATCACCGCCGATGGTGACTGGACGGCGGCGATTCCTGATCGACGGGTCCGCAACCGTGGCATCCCGTGGGACACCACGGCGGACCTCCTGGAACGCCTCGACGAATCGCTCACGGGCCCACCGGAGGCTGTGGTCATCCTGATCGGCACGAACGACCTGGAGTTCGGGGTGGCCCACGCCCAGACTGTCCGCAACACCTGCCTGATCCTGGATCGGATCTCGTCCACGGTGCCCGGAACCAGGGTCGTGCTCCAGACGGTCCTTCCCAGGAGCGACCGCTACAACACCCTGGTTGCCCCGCTCAATGCCGCCCTGGCGCGGGTGTGCGGCGAGCGCGACGTCGAGTTCCTGGACCTGACCGTGCACTTCGCCGGTTCCGACGGGAGGTTGGAGCCGGCGATGACCGACGACGGGCTGCACCCCAACGGCACCGGCCACAGGCGATGGGCGGAGCTGCTGCGGGGAGTTCTGGGGCCCTGACCTCTCGGGGGCCGCTGGCCTGGCCCGATGTCGAACCGGCCGGGGCGGGCTCAGACCACGGAGGCTCCCACGAGGCCCCCGATCAGATAGGTGGCGACGCAGGCACCACCGGCCACCAGCAGTTGGCGGACCACCGTCCGCACTACGGAGCGTTCGGTCAGCATGGCCAGGACGCCTCCCACCAGGGCGGCGGCTCCAACCCCGGAAATGGCCGAGGCCCAGACGGCGCTGGTCCCTGAGCCGACCAGCCACGGGACCAGGGGCACGAACGCTCCGGCGGCGAACGCCAGGAAGCTGGCAACCGCCGCTGCCGCCGGGTTGCCCAACTTGTTGGGATCCACGCCCAGCTCCTCCCGGGCATGGACCTCCAGGGCGATCTCCGGGTCGGTCATGATCTCTGCAGCCACCCTCTCGGCATGCTCAGGGTCCAGCCCTCGGGCGACGTAGATGGCGGTGAGCTCAGCCTGCTCGGCCTCCGGGTTCTCGGCGATCGAGATCCGCTCGATCTCCAACTCGCGCTCCACCAACTCGGCCTGGGCCTTCAACGAGACGAACTCTCCGGCGGCCATCGAGATGGCCCCAGCGAGCAGGCCGGAGATTCCGGCCAGGCGGACGAAGGACGGATCGGTGCCGGCCCCGGCGATGCCCAGGATGAGCGCCACGTTGGAGACCAGGCCGTCGCTGACGCCGAACACAGCCGCCCGGGCGGTTCCGCCCTGTACGTCGCGGTGCCTGTGCACCATGGATGCGGCCATTCCTTGACGGTAGCCCGACCGGCGAGGCGGATCGGTCGTGTCGGGTGGATCAGCCGACCGGCGCAGGGTCCTCGCAGGGATCCACCTCGTAGAGGGGGTCGAACCGCCAGGAACCCTCCTCCCACCCTGCCACGAGGTCCAGGCCCGCATCGGAGAGGATCACGGCTGCCGTCATAGCGGCGGCCACTTCGGCACCCTCACGACAGATGTGGACGCCGTCGACCTTGCGGATCGGCCAGACATCTCCGTGGCGGTCCACGTGCTCGACATAGCGACCATCGGAATCGGTGAAGACCGGGGTCAGGTCGACCAGCGTCATGCGGTCGTCGGCGTCCGCCAGCTCGGCCAGGAGGCGGTTCAGCCGCTCGGGCTGGCCCGCCTCCGGACCCGGGAGCATCGTCAGCCAGTAGACGTGGGCTCCGTCTGCGGTCAGGACGTCAACCGCCACGTCGACCAGGAAGGCGTACTGGGCCTCCCAGTCCGGGTCCTCCGGTCTGGGGCGACGCCTCTCTCCCCCGTACACGGTCTGGACGTCCCAGATCCCGGTCTGGACGACGACCGCCTCGGGCCGCACCTCCTCCAGGAACGGCTCCCAGACCTCCCACCAGTGGAAGATCGGCCACTGGCTGAGGCCGAAGCCCATCTGGGTCCGGTTGGCGGACACGACCAACCCGGTGTGCTGCAGTGCCGCACTCAGACCCGGCTGGATCTCATATGTGACGCTGTCGCCAATGACCATCACCCGGAGGTGATCCCGGGCGGTCGGGCTACGCAGGACCGGAACCGCCCCGAGGGTCGTCGTGGCGGATGGAACCGTCGTGACGGCGACCGTCGTGGCAGCGATCGTCGTGGCGGATGGAACCGTCGTCGCGACCGGTGCCGCCGTGGGCGGAACCGTCGAGGCGGCGCGAGCCGTCGTCGTGGAGGGGGACGGTTGGAAGCTGGTGGACGTCGCCGCTGCACCCGACGCGGCCCTGGAAGTGGTGGGTGCCGCCACAGGCACTGGCGGTGCTCCGCACGCCACCGCCAGCACCAGGCCCAGCGACCAGGCCACCGACCGGGCGACGGATCCCATCCCTGATCAGCTGCCCGAACGGGTGGTCAACCATGCACCCCCGACGAGGACTACCGCACCGGACACCTGAGCGGCTCCGAGGGTCTCGCCCAGGACGGCGATGCCGAGCACTGCGGCCACCACAGGTACGACGTAGGTCACCGCTGACATCCGGACCGGCCCGACCCGGCCGATGAGCGAAGCCGCCGCCACGTATGCGATGCCGGTTCCGCCAACCCCGACGGCCACGTTCGAGGCCGCCGCCGACCAGGCGAAGTCGGAACCCGCCAGACCCACGAGGCCCCAGGGGGTAGTGGCGACCGTGGCCACCACCAGCACCCGCAGCAGGACGGCGGGCGAGCCGTAACGCCGCTGGAGGGGCCCGGCAATGTTGGCCGCCACCCCGTAGCAGCAGACGGCGAGGACGACCAGGATGACACCCACGGCACTGGTGTCGCCCACGGATGCGGTCGAGATGCCGATCATGAGGAGTCCGAGGATGCCGACCACCACACCGGCCACCTGCACACGATGGGTGGACTCGCCGAAGAAGGCAACGCCCGCGACCAGGGTCATGACCGGCATGCCGCTGTTCATCATCCCTGCGATCGAGGAGTCGATCCACGTCTGGGCCAGCGGGAAGAGGCTGAGTGGTATCGCCATCCATAGGAGGCCCAGGAGCAGGAGCTTCGGATGGTCGGAGCTGTCCACTCGACGGCGCGCCGATGGGACCAGGGCCATGAATGCCAGGCCCAGAAGTGGCCGCAGCCACGCCACCAGACCCGGGTGCTCCACCTCCAGGGCGACGTCCATGAACAGGAAGGAGGAACCCCAGATCCCCGCCGCAGTCACCAACAGCAGCCAGTCGAACGGTGCCATCGAACGTTGCTCGAAGGATGACCCGTCCGGTGGGGGCTTCGTCTCAGGCATCGGCACACGCTACCGACGGCTGGCCACGCGGGGCCTGCCCGGTGACGTCAGGGTGGACAAGGACGTGGCCTGGAAGGACGTCGCCAGGAGCTGAGGCGCGACCGGTCACTTCGTGGTGGGAAAGAGCACTCTCAGGAGCAGGACGGCGATGCCCGCGCCGAGGACCTGCACGAGGACGAACATCGGAGCGTTCGTCGGATCGATCCCGGTGAAGGTGTCCGAGAGGGTGCGGGCGACTGTCACCGCCGGGTTGGCGAACCCGGTGGACGACGTGAAGTAGTAGGCCCCGCCCACGTAGGCGCCGACCGCGTACGGCAACTGGCTGGTCCTGGCGGTACGCACCAGGCTGAAGACCACCAGCAGGAGGCCGACGGTGGCCACCACCTCCGCCAGCCACAGGTTGCCGCCTGACCTCCCGGTGGTCGACAACCCGATGGCCGGCAGGTCGAACATGAGGTTCGCCAGGACCGTGCCGCAGCACGCCCCGACCAGTTGCGCCAGGACCATCGGAAGTACGTCGCGGCCCGCCCTGTGGCCCAACGCCCAGGCCCCGAGGGTGATGGCCGGGTTGAAGTCAGCCGAGATGGTCCCGAAGATCGAGATGATGGCCACGAGGACGGCAGCGGTCGCCGCTGCGTTCTGGAACAACTGCAGGCCCGTGTCGCCGGGACTCAACCGGGCGGCCATTATCCCCGACCCGACCACGCCGATCAGCAGGAACATTGTGCCGACCGCCTCGGCGAGGAGCAGGCGGGATCTCACTGGGCTGGTCACAGGACCGAGGATATGTAGCGCGGTCGCCCACCCGGGGCGACCCACTCAGGCGAACAGGTCGGGGTGACGGTCCTCCGCCATCCTCCGTAGGCCTGTACGCCAGTCAACCGAACACGCTCCGACCAGCTCCATCTTCCTGGTGGTGTCGATGGCCCGACTGGAGACGCCATCCGGCGTCGGCGCCACCTCCAGCTCCAGGCCGGCCAGCCCGGCTAGGTGGTCCAGGTAGGCGCTGGTCTCCACGGCCTCGTCACCCGACCAGTTCACGATGGTGGCCGGCACGTCGGCGATATCGAGCATCCTGGGCACCTGGGCGTCGATGTCGTCCTGGTGGATCAGGTTGAACAACGCCGGCCGGTCGTGGATCGGGATCGGCATGCCAGCCTTCATCATGTCGAGTTGGTAGGCAGGTAGGCCGCCGTTCGGGCCGTAGGACATGTTCATGCGCGCGATGGTGGTGGGCAGGTTCAACACCCGGGCCATTGAGCGCGCCACCGCCTCCTGGGCGTTCTTGGCGATTCCGTAGGTAGGTGCGAAGGACTGCTCGTGGCCGCCCAGTGGATCCCCCTCCGCCAGCCGGTGCTCGGGGTCGCCCATGTCCCTGTAGACGGCGCTGCTGGACATCACCAGCACCGACCGGGCGTCGGAGAACCTCTGCATCAGCAGGCCGGTCCCCTCGGCATTGACGGCCAGCGCCCGGTCGAAGTCGTCACCCAGGATGAACGCCGCCAGGTGGATGACGTGGTCGAAGTGCCCCGGCAGGCCGGACCAGTCGGGTTCGGCCAGGTCCACGACCGCCGTTCGACAGCCTGTGGCCTCGACGCGCTCCCTGGAGCCCCCACCCGAGAACCGGGCGATCCCCCAGACCTCGTTGTCGGCAGCCAGCGCCCGGACGATCGGGAACGCGATCTGACCGGCCGGACCGGTCACGAGGATGCGCCGGTCGCTGAAGGCACCGTCGGCCATGTGCGAAGTGCTCAGGCCGGAACGTCGGTGTGGAGGATCCCGAAGACCAGGGAGTCCACGAGGGCCTGCCAGGAGGCCTCGATGATGTTCTCCGAGACACCGATCGTCGTCCAGGTGCGTTCGCCGTTGGTGGTGTCTATGAGGACCCGGGTGACGGCTCCGGTCCCCTGACGGGCCTCCAGTACCCGGACCTTGAAGTCGGTCAGGTACAGGCTCTCCAACTCCGGGAAGCGGTCTCCCAGGGCCTTGCGGAGTGCGGAGTCGAGTGCGTTCACAGGGCCGTTGCCCTCGCCGGTGGCCACCACCCGTTCACCGTCCATGTGGACCTTGACCGTCGCCTCGGTCTCGACCTGGACGGCCACGTCGTTCCATGACCGACTACCGCTCCCCGACCTGTGGCCGACGTTCACCGAGAAGGACTCCAGGACGAAGTAGTCGTGCGACCAGCCCGATGCTGCACGCATGAGGAGCTCCAGGGAGGCGTCCGCCGCCTCGAAGTGGTAACCGGCGTACTCGAGTTCCTTCAGGGTCTCGACGATCTCGCCGAGCACCTCGCCATCCAGGTGGATGCCGAGCTGGTTCGCCTTCAGCTCGATGGTGGACCGACCCGACATCTCCGAGACCAGGAAGCGGGTGCCGTTGCCCACCAACTCCGGATCTATGTGCTCGTATGCGTCACTCCGGCGCGATATGGCGCTGGTGTGCAGGCCGGCCTTGTGGGCGAACGCCGTGGTACCAACGTACGGCTGCTGGGGATCGGCGGCGAAGTTGACCAGCTCGGCCACGTGGTGGGCCACCGACGTCAACTCGGCGAGCCGCCCCTCGGGCAGCGTCTCCACCCCCATCTTGAGGCTGAGGTTGGCGATGATCGGCACCAGGTCGCAGTTGCCGACCCGCTCCCCGTAGCCGTTGATGGTTCCCTGCACCTGGGTGGCCCCGCCGGCCACGCCGGCCAGGGCATTGGCCACTCCGCAACCGGTGTCGTTGTGCAGGTGTACGCCCACCTCGCAGTCCACGGCAGCGACGACTACCTCGACCATCTCCTGGACCTGTCCCGGGAGGGATCCACCGTTCGTGTCGCACAGCACCACGCAGTCGGCCCCGGCCTCGGCAGCCCCGAGCAGCACGCGGAGGGAGAACTCCGGGTCATCGCGGTACCCGTCGAAGAAGTGCTCGGCGTCGAAGAACACCGTGCGGCCCCGGGACTTCAGGTACCGGATCGAATCGGCCACCATTGCCACGCCCTCGTCCAGGCTGGCCCGGAGCGCCTCGGTCACGTGGTAGGCGGAGGCCTTGCCGACTATGCAGACGACCTCGGTCTCCGCCGCCAGCAGGTTCGCCAGGGTGGCGTCCTCTGCGGCATCGCCGTTCACCCTCCGGGTGGATCCGAATGCCACCAGCCTGGATCGCTCCAGGTTCAGCTCGGTCCGGGCACGCGCGAAGAACTCCACGTCCTTCGGGTTGGAGCCGGGCCAGCCGCCCTCGATGTAGTGGACGCCGAGGCGGTCCAACTGTTCGGCTATGCGCAGCTTGTCGGCGACCGTCAGCGAGATGCCCTCCAGCTGGGCGCCGTCGCGCAGCGTCGTGTCGTAGATCTCCACCGATGCCGGCAGCCCGGCCGCGGCCACCGCCGGGTCAGGCGTCGACATGGTCGTTCCATTCGGAGTACTCGGGGCGCTCGCCGCGGACAGCCTGGAAGAAGACCTCCTGGATCTGCTGGGTGATGGGACCGGGCTCGCCGATCACGCGGTCGTCGACCGAGCGGATCGGCACCACCTCGGCGGCCGTCCCGGAGAGGAACGCCTCGTCGGCCGTATATAGGTCGCTGCGCAGAATGTTGCCCTGTACGTAGGGGATTCCGAGGTCCCCGGCGATGCGCCGGATGCAGTCCTGCGTGATGCCGGCGAGGGCACCTGCGCTGGTCGGCGGCGTGACGATGGTTCCGTCGGTGACCACGAAGATGTTCTCCCCGGTGCACTCCGAGACGTAGCCCTGGGGTGACAGCAGGATCGCCTCGTCGTAGCCGGCCTTCACAGCCTGGACCTTGGCCATCTGGGAGTTGATGTAGTGACCGCAGCCCTTGGCCGCGGGCGGCATGGCGTTCGGATCGTGGCGCTGCCACGACGAGACCATCAGGTCCACGCCCCTGGCCAGGCCCTCGTCCCCGAGGTAGGTGCCCCACGGCCAGGTGGCGATCGAGACGTCGACCGAGCAGGGCAGGGGATTGAGGCCCATCTCGCCGTAGCCGAGGTACACCAGCGGGCGGATGTAGCAGGACAGGTGGCCGTTCACCCGAACGGTGTCCCTCGTCGCCGTGACCAGGTCGTCGACCGTGTAGGGGACGTCCAGGAAGAGAATCTTGGAGGACCGGAAGAGCCGCTGGATGTGCTCCCGGAGCCGGAATACGGCCGGGCCACGGTCGGTCTCATACGCACGGATGCCCTCGAACACGCCGTTGCCATAGTGCAGCGTGTGGGTCAGCACGTGGATCGTGGCGTCGTCCCAGTCGACGAGCTCGCCGTTCATCCAGATCTTGGAGGACTTCTCGATCGGCATGTCGCTTCCTTCGCTTCTGTCTCGGATTCTGAGGTCTCGTGTCGGCGGACGATCTAGGACACCAGGGCGGCCACGGCATCACCGATGGCCGTCGTCCCATCGACGTCGGTGGTCGGATCGGCGCAGGCCCGTTCGATGCTGGCAGCGGCCTCTGACTCCCCGAGGAAGTCCAGCATCATTGCGCCGGAGAGGATCGCAGCCTTCGGGTTGGCCAGCCCCCGGCCTGCTATGTCGGGTGCCGAACCGTGGACAGGTTCGAACATCGACGGGCCGGTGCGTGCCGGGTTCAGGTTGGCCGACGAGGCCAGCCCGATGCCGCCCGATACCGCCCCACCCAGGTCGGTGAGGATGTCACCGAAGAGGTTGTCGGTGACGATGACGTCGTAGCGCTCCGGCGACTGCACGAAGTAAATGCAGGCGGCGTCGACGTGGTTGTAGGCCGTCTCCACGTCGGGGTACTCCTCGGCGACCTCGTTGAAGGTCCGATCCCAGAGGTCGCCCGAGAAGGTAAGGACGTTTGTCTTGTGGACGAGCGTGAGGTGGCGGCGGCGGGCCATCGCCAGGTCAAACGAGTAGCGGATGACCCTCTCCACGCCATAGCGGGTGTTAACGGATCCTTGCGTTGCGATCTCATGTGGCGTGCCGCGGCGGAGGAAGCCCCCCTCGCCGGCATAGGCGCCCTCGGTGTTCTCCCGAACGACCCGGAAGTCGATGCCATTGGCCGGATACACGAAGGGTCGAAGGTTCACGTAGAGGTCGAGAGCGAAGCGCATCTTGAGCAGCAGGCCACGCTCAATGAGGCCCGGAGGCACCTCCGGGGTCCCGACCGCCCCCAGGTAGAGGGCGTCAAGGGAACGCCACTCCTCGATCACCTCGTCCGGCAGCACGGTGCCGTCACGCCCGTAGCGCTCACCGCCGAGGTCGTAGTCGACCGTCTCCAACTGGATTCCGGCCGCCCCGATCACCTTGAGGCCCTCAGCGATCACGTCGGGGCCGATGCCATCGCCGCCGATGATGCCTATGCGGTGGGTCACGACTGATATCTCCTGGTGGGGAAGGGAACGAAAAAACCGTCCACCGAGGTGGACGGTCGGGGCGCACACCTGAGGTGGTGTGCGCTATCCAATGATGATCACCTGCGGTCTGAAGGTCACGGGCTGGAGTGTACCAAGCACCCCCCGGGCCCGATCAAGCGGGTTGACTGCGGACGGTCGGTCCATGGTGCACTCTTGGCTACCCTTTCGTCATGCCGCAGGTACAGAAGCTCTCCCAGGATGCCCACGATCGGCTGGCAGCCGAGTTCACGGACCTGACGACGCGCGGGCGAATCGACATCGCACGCAAGATCGAGACGGCCCGCGAGCTGGGCGACCTCTCCGAGAACGGCGACTACCACGCCGCCAAGGAGGAGCAGGGCAAGATGGAGGGCAGGATCCTGCAGCTCGAGAGCATCCTCGAGAACTCCGAGATCGTCGAGATGACAGCCGGAAGCGTCGACGTGGTGGCGCCCGGGACCGTCGTGGCCATCATCTTCGAGGGTGACGACCAGCCGGAACGCATGCTTGTCGGCTCCATAGAGGAGAAACGGGACGACGTGGGCGTGGTGTCCCCCGGTTCACCCCTCGGCGCGGCGCTGCTGGGAGCGGCGGTAGGCGACACGGTCTCCTTCGAGGCCCCCGAAGGCACCCTCGCCGTCGAGGTCGTAGCGATAGAACGGTGAGGCTCGACGCGCCACCCTGGCGTGAGGTCCACCTGCCGGGCCTCGGCCCGCTTCGCATCAGGGACTCGGGTCCACCCGAGGGTCGACCCGATGCCCCCACGATCCTGCTGATCCATGGCTGGACCGTCAGCGCGGACCTGAACTGGTGCCGTACCTACGAACCGATCTCCCGACGGGCCCGGGTCATCTCATGGGACCAGAGGGGCCACGGTTCGGCTGGCGTCAGAGCCCGTGGTCGAATGCGGATGGAGGTGCTGGCCGACGATGCCGCCGCCGTGGTGCGCTCTCTTGACGTCGACCGGGTGACCGCCGTCGGATACTCGATGGGCGGGGCCGTGGCCCAGGCGATGTGGCGCCGCCACCGTGACCTCCTGGACGGCCTCGTGCTGTGTGCGACCGCCATGGCGTTCGGGCTGACGGCGACGGAACGCCGGGACTTCGCCATCATGGGTGCGTCGTCGGTCCCCGCACGGCTGGTGTCGGCCCTCGGCAGGGAGGAGCTCGGATGGCAGGCCGCCCGGCGGGCCAGTGAACGCCAGGCGAGCACGTCGATGGGGACCGACGATGCCGACTTCGATCGCTGGGCCTGGGACGAGACGAGGGCCGGGTCGCTGGACCACGTGCTTAGGGCTGCATGGAACCTGGGTCGGTTCGATTCCAGCGGCTGGATCCACGAGGTAGACGTGCCGCACGTCGTAGTCGTCTGCGGTGATGACGACGTCGTACCGACAGCCCGGCAACGCCAGTTGGCCCACACCCTTCCGAACGCCACGATCGTGGAGATCGACGCCGACCACTCCGCCTGTGTGCTCAGGCCCGACCTGTTCCTCCCGGCTCTGGGCACGGCACTGGACGCCGTGCACGGCCCGGCCCCGCTTTGAACGGCGACCCGGCTCCGCTGACATCGGGTAGCTCGATGCCCCTGTGGTGGAAGGCCCTCTTCCTGACCGGTGCGATGTTCCTGGCAATCGGGCTCGTGGCAACCCTCTGGGTGGATGACGACCGGGACCCCGCACCGGTCAGCGGCCTGGAGACCGATTCCGGAGGCGGCTGAGCCGGACGCTCACCCGAAGCGGCGCTGGCAGCCCTCGCCCGCCCACATCAGGAGCACCCTTCCGGCATCGGAGGTGTTGCCCACGGCCCCGCGGATGCCGTCGCCGAGCAGCGGTTCCGTGTCGAACCAACCGGCAGGGTCCAGGTCCGATGGTCGTTCCATGTCCACCTGCTCGCCGTGCGCCGCCCGCAAGTCGACGACCGTGGAACCGATCCCGATTCGCTCAAGGGTCCACAGCGACGTGGCCTCGGAGTCCTCGCCGGTCAGGTACCACTGTGCCAGGAGGGTCGGGCCGCCCGGATCCACACGGCTCAGGACCACCTCCAGCCCGCCCCATCCGAGGCGCCTCACCTCCGGCACCGTGCAGCGGCCGTCCGGCCCCCAGCCGGGGTCCCCGACGGGCTCGCCCATGACCGTCACCAGGTCGGCCAGAGCGGCCTCGCCGTCGTCGCCGAATGCCCAGAGTCGCTCGGTGTCTGTGGTCGCATCCAGGGTGAACCCGACGCCCGAGAGGGTCACGGAGCCGAGGTGCGGCACGGTGGTGGTGGGCACCTCCACGGCCGGCGCAACGCTGGTCGATACGTCGGCCGGCGGAACCAGCGTGGTCGGGGACCCGTCCACGGTCGGAGGCTCGGTGGTCGGGGCGTCGGTTGGCGGGACCCAGGTCGTCGACGCACCAACGGCCGGAGGCTCGGTGGTCGACGGGACCGCGGGCGGGTCCGACGTCGTCGACGCATCCACGACCGGGGGCTCGGTGGTCGACGGGACCGCGGGCGGGTCCGACGTCGCAGAGGACTGCGCAGTGGTCGTCACCATGGTGGGTGCCGGGGCGATGGGCCTGTCATCGCCACGCAGCACCATGAGGGCGGCGAACGCGCCCACCACCAGGACGGTCAGGACGAACAGGACCGGGGTGGGCGGTCCCCCACGTCGGACCGCCCGAGGGGCACCATCCTCGAAGACCGTACGGGGTCCGACAGCCACGACCGATGGAGCGGGTGGGAGGCGATCAGGGCGCGAGGCATCGACGCCCAGGTCCTCGCGGGTGACGATCGGCTTCGGCCCGGTGGGTGCATCACCGCTGCGGCGCCAGAACAGGCCACCCAGTGCCGGAGCCAACGAGCGGTCGACGCCGGCCGGGCCGTGGGCTGCCAGCGCCGAGACGGCGCGCAGTTCGTCGAGTACGACCGGAACCGGAACCCTGGCCCGGGCGGCGGCCTCGCCCAGGGTGGCGTCGTCGGCCCCGACATCTGGCCGCACGACGATCAACTCGTCGGGCACGGCATCCACGATGCGCACGCAGCGGGCCTGTGCTGTCGCCAGCACCCGCACCAGCCCCGGCCCGTCCGTCGGTGACGGGGCTGGAAGGTCTGCCCGCCCGTCGCCCAGCGCCAGGACGTCGATCCGACCCCCGACGGAGACCGCAGCGTGTACCGAGGAACCACCTAGGTGCAGTGAGAGGACGGTCGGCATCGAGGGGATTGGTCGGTTCGGTAGGCGGCTGGCGTCATTGGCGACCCTACGACCTACGGGTGTCCACGCACCGCCATCGCGGCCCGTCGGCTACCCACTGGCGACCCGACAGCAGCCCGCTGGCAGCCCATCAGTGGTACGGATGGATGCCGACCGTGGCATCCTTCTCGGCGATGGACCTTCGCCAGTTGAACCACCTCATCGCCGTAGTCGAACATCAGAGCTTCTCGGCAGCGGCGCGGGCCATGCACACGGTGCAGTCGAACGTCTCGACGCACGTGGCCAGGCTCGAGAAGGAACTCGGTGCGTTGCTGATCGACCGGCACACCATGCAGCCGACGTCCGAGGGGAAAGCCGTCCTGGAGCGGGCCCGGAGGATCCGGACCGAACTGCAGGCCATCAGCGACGACATCGTCTCGATGCGCCACGAGGTGGCCGGCGAGGTGCGGATCGGCTGCATCGGAACGACCGGCCGCTGGATGGCCACACCGCTCCTGAGGCGGCTGGCCGAGCTCCACCCGGCCCTGCACCCCGTCCTCGTGGACGCCACCACGACCTCCCTGATCCCGAGGGTCATGAACGGCGACCTGGACATGGCCATCGTGAACACGCCCGTGGTGGAGACCGGAATCGAATCCGAGCCCCTCTTCGATGAGGAACGGATCATCATCGTCCCCCGGGCACATCCGCTGGCCGGATTGGGCACTATCGGCATCGGGCAACTGGCCGAACACCCGGTGATGCTCACGCCACGGGGCACCTCGTTCCGCGACGCCCTCGACCAGGAGCTGGCGGCATCGGGGGTCCGCCTGACCGCCGCAGC
>Ga0257107_1000147_pt1 | contig 25538 bp, 20 predicted proteins | sample LP_taG_2_FD_190178 | JGI IMG/M metagenome (GOLD analysis project Ga0257107, IMG submission 190178) | Marine microbial communities from Northeast Subartic Pacific Ocean, Canada - LP_J_2011_P26_500m | ecosystem: Environmental > Aquatic > Marine > Oceanic | place: Canada: Northeast Subartic Pacific...
CAAAGTGTAACAGTTTCAGATGATGATGCTGGATATGGTGAATGGGACGTTAGTGATGGAACAAATACATTTAGAATTGATAATTCTTATAGTGATAATTATACATATTCCCCAGCGGTAAACGATCTTATTGGTTACATCACAGGTCCTTTAAACTATTCTTTTGATAATTATAAATTAATTCCCCGAGATGATGATGACATTGTGCTGGGCGGAGGACCACCATCAGTTACGGATATTTCCATAAACCCTTCATCCCCAACAGAATCAGATGAAGTAACGGTATCTGCGAGTATCACAGACGACGGAACGATCGCCAGTGCAACTTTAACTTATAACGCTGGTTCAGGTGATACAGATGTAACTATGAACAATACAAGCGGCGATACTTATTCAGAAACTATCCCAGCACAATCGGCAGGTACAACTGTAACATTTACTATTACAGCTGTAGATAATGAAGATAATAGTACCACATCTAATGAAACATCTTATTTGGTTATATCTTCTGGTGGGCCAATAACCGCCATTTATGATATTCAATATGTTAGCGATCCCGAAACATATGATGCTAGTCCGCTCAATGGGCAAACGGTTACTATTAGTGGTATAGTTACGGCTGAATTTTGGGGTAGTAGTTATAACAGAACCTTTTTTGTACAGGATTCTCTTTGGCCCTGGAGCGGAATCATGGTGTATAGATATGAAGGATGGGATTCATTTGATTTTACAACGTCTAGTGGCATAGTCCATTCTGTTGCGGAAGGTGATAGCGTAACACTGACCGGTGAAGTATATGAGGCTTATGGTAAAACAGAGATCAAAAATGTTTCGGAGGTAATTATTTATGGTTCCTCTTCAACTATGTTCGCGCCAATGGCAGTTACAGTTGCTCAAGTAATGACAGGTGGTGCAGATGCTGAAGCGTATGAAGGCTGTTTGGTTAGTATTGTTGACGTTACTATTAATAATCCTGATTTGGGAAATGGTGAATGGTCAATTACCGACGGAACAAACTCAGCTCGAGTTGATGATAATTGGGACTATTTCTATTATCCGGAGGCGGAACAAGAACTCGCAGAAGTTACAGGTGTTTTAGATTTTACCTTTGATGATTTTAAAATTCAACCAAGGTTAGCGAGGGACGTTGTAGAAGAAGAAGTAACGCGAATTCAACGGATAAACCAGGTGTTATATAGTGATCTGATGAAAGTAGCAGAGGATGATAGCTCTGACCAATCCTATTTTTTTGATGATACAGTCACAATCGAGGGTATTGTGACTGTAGCAACTGGTCTCGCATTTGCAGGAAATGATGGTGGATTAAAAGTAATTTTTGAGGATTTTAATGGAGGTCCTTGGAGCGGTATAGTTTGTTACGATTCTTTAGGATCAAATCTTGGGAATCAACCTATTGGCAGAAAAATAAGAGTAACTGGTAGAATTGATGAGTATGGGAGCAGTACCTATGATGGAAATGTGACTGAAATTTTTACTACGCAACCCATCCAGGCTATTGGCCTGGATCCAGTTGTTCCTGTAGATACAATTTCTACCGGTAATTTCAGAGATCCATTAACGGGTGAGCAGTGGGGGGCTGTTTGGGTTGAAATTCTTAACGCTACTGTAATTCGTAATGATCTTGACTATGGAGGATGGACAATTGATGATGGAACTGGAGAAATTAAAATAGGCACAAATTCTACAGCTGAGGAATGGGAAGAATGGGAAAGGCCACCAGTAGGCAGCTTTGTAGAGTCCATTAGAGGATGGGTGTACAATCGACACGGGTTTTATGATGACTCTACTGCCTTTAAACTAGAGCCAAATTATCCATCAGATATTATTTTTGGCGCTGGCCCACCACTCATAACCATGGTTGAACGTGATCCGTGCGTTCCAATGGATGATGATGATGTTGAAATAAGTGCAATTATTACAGATAACTCGGTTGTGTCTGAGGTAACACTTTATTTCAGACTTTATGATGAAAGCGGAAATGCAGGCTCTTGGCAATCACTAAGCATGAACAACTCTATGAATGACGAGTGGATTGGGATTGTAGCAGCTTCAGTACATGGACAGAGCACTGCCTGCGAGTATTATATTGCAGCATCTGATGATGGAGTTGATCAGAACGAAATTAAAACATCAAAATTTCCTGATATTAACAATGGTAATTATTTAGGATTTTGGTCTATTGAAGATGGTATTTCTGTGGCGAATATTCAGTATAGCCCTTGGCCTTCAGGTGTTTCTCCTTATGTCGATTGTTATGTGTCCATTGCTGGTATAGTTACAGTTGATAGTGTAGACTATCTTTCTGGTTCATACAACTCATATGCCATGCAAAGTGAGAGCGAACAATGGTCCGGGATATTTTTTGATGGTGAAGATTTGCCAGGATTATCCAGAGGGGACGAAATTTCCATTACTGGTAAGGTAATAGAGCACTATGGTAGTACAAAGATAGATAGTGTATCAAGTATAACAGTACTCAGTACAGGCAATACTCTATTACCTCTAGATGTTGGTACGGCCGATTTGGCACAGGATAGCGACGAACCTGAATCTTATGAAGGTTGTCTCGTTGTAGTTTCTGATGTGACTGTAACCAGCGTTAATAGTTATGACTGGTCTATTAAAGATGATTCAAATATAAGTTGTTTGATGGATGATGATATGGCAACCATGGAAGCAGATAATTATATGAGTACTCTTGAAGCAAATGATATGTTGGAAACTGTTTCAGGTATTTTCAACTATAGCTTTGGTACATACAAAATACAGGTCCGGGATATGGTAGATTTGGGCCAGGGTTTAACAATAGAGGATGAAGATATTGGACTTGTCAAAGGGTTTGCTCTCTATCCCAACTATCCAAATCCATTTAACCCTGAGACTAGGATACGTTTTCAACTTCCACAGAAATCCGGCGTAGAACTGGTTGTTTATGATATGTTAGGCCAGAGAGTGAGAACACTGGTAACGGAAATAATGGATGCTGGACTTCATCAGGTTACCTGGGATGGTTTGAATTATGATGGTAATGAAGTTGCCTCTGGCATGTACATTTATCGCATTAAAGCGGGAGGGTACTTTGCTAACCAGAAAATGCTTCTAGTAAGATGAGCATTGTACGGGCGGTTTAACAACTTTCCCGTTTTGGTATACACTTTGCGCTGGCTTCCATTTATACTGATCTTTTTTTATTCATGTAGTTTATGGGATTATGAAGACCCCTCAGGCCCTTACGATAATACCGCGCCAGAAACTTATTTATCGCTCATTGCCAGTGATACCATTTATGCACACATTGATTCTTTGAGTGGTGAGGTTACCTATGCGATAGATGAAGAACCTTCCGTATCTATGGTTTGGGATACGCTGGACCATGCTTTCACTACAATAACTACCAGTAAGCAACTGCTCCATTGGTGGGGTGAAGATAGTGATGGCGACGTAATAGGGTATAAATATAAGTGGAGTTCCGATTCAGCATGGATGTTTACCACTGCAGAAGAAGGACTATTTTATGTACCAATACGGACAGATTTAGACGTATTCAGTTTTGAGGTCAAGACGGTTGATAATGACAGTCTTGAAGATAAAAGCCCTGCTAAGCTTACGCTCCCAATAAAAAATTCAAGCCCGGAAATTCAGTTTCGGTTTAACAGTAATCCTAAAATTGCAGATGTACAAGGGGATACCAGCTTTACTTTTCCTACGCGCACATTTGTTTGGGACCTTTATGATCAGGATGGGATAGAAAGCATTCAATATATTTATTACGCCATGGATGATACATGTGAAACTTGCTGGATAGCATTGGACGATGCTTCCCAAACCAGCATTACTTTAACAGAAATAGAGCCTGGATCGCATGTATTTTATATTCGGGCGGTTGATGTCGCAGGATCCCAAAGTAATACAATTTATTTTCCGGATTCATCTAATACGGAAGAACCAAATTATTGGAAAGTAAAGCCAGTCATCGGCGAAGTGTTGTTAATCGATGATTTCTCACAGGACACACAGAATAATGCACTTAATTGGTATAAAGGGATTCTTGATTCTCTGGTTGGAACAGATAACTATTCTATTTGGGAACTAGGCAAAGCATTACCTTATTCATCAAATGATATAAAGGCAACTTTAGGATACTTCAACAGTGTTTTGTGGAATGGTGGTTATTCAGGGACTGTGTTATATGATGGAGCAAGTACTGGCATTAATAATTATATACTAAGTGGTGGAAATTTATTTATTTCTGTTGCAACATTAAAAGACACAACTTTTTCCTGGTTTCCAATTGATTCAATTATAACGCTAACCGAAATCTGGTTTCAAATATCCCCAAACCGTACGCTTGTATCACAAGTAGATTCTATCCTTGATCTACGCACTCCTGATGAGCAGGGCATTTACACCGATGTTAAGGGTTTTGAAAATGAAAGTGATCCAAACTTTAAAAGTCTTTATCGGCTTCAGTTGCCAGAGGACCAGTTTGATGAATGGGTGGGGACACCAAATGTTTGCGGTGTTTATCAATTTTCATACCCAACATCCTCTGGGAAAGCTGTTCTTTTAACATTGCCTTTGCATAATGGGTATGATCCATTATTGGATGGCAATAATAATTTCCAAGATTTTCTTGAATACTTATTAAGTGTGGAATTTGTTGAATGAAATTCAACTATCTTATAATTTTAATTCCCATCCTTCTTTATTCACAAAATCCTAGTAGGGTTTCAGGTAGAGTAGTCGATATGAAATCAAATGAAGGTCTTGCTGGAGTGAATATTATTATCAAAGGCACATATTATGGTGCGGCATCTGACGCAGATGGATATTATAACATTCCACAAATAAACCATGGGATATATGATATTGAAGCGTCCATCATTGGCTATAAAGTGGTCTTGCAAACGGGGATCAGATTGGAACTAGCCCAATCCATTACCCTGGATTTCATTATGGAAGAAACTGTCCTGACGATTGGCGAGGAAGTGGTGGTGATGGGTAAAAAACCTCTTTTTGACGTGAATGAAACATCATCCATGACCCGAGTAAGCAGTACTGAGATAGCAAACAAGGTTGTTAGTAGTGTGGAAGACATTCTTGCGGAACAAATCGGTGTTACCAAACAAGATAATGAGATTCATATCCGCGGCGGACGTATTGATGAAAGCCTTTTTGTGGTTGACGGCCTATCTATTAAGGATCCATTATCAGGGTATTCCGGCAACCTGTTCATTAATGCGGATGCAATTCAGGATCTTGAGATTGTTACCGGTGGCTACAATGCGGAATATGGTCAAGCCATGTCAGGTGTGGTGAATATTACCTTGAAGGAAGGGCGTGATAATTTCGAAGGCGCATTTAAATATGTCAGTGATAACTGGGGTATGACAAAAGATATGTTACCGCACTATAATACGGATAGAGTCGAATTTAATCTTGGCGGGCCTGATCCCTTTTTAGAATTACTGCCAAATATTCTAGGCACTGATTTACCAGGAAAATTTTCCATGTTTTTTAATGGATACGGTAAGATTTATGATGGAAATCTTCCTGTTGCAGGTACACTTTATCCACACCGTAATTGGACACCGCCCCCAGGGATGAATGAAGAATCAGCCGATCAATTCCTGCAGTCTTTGGCACGGCGATCGAACAATGACTGGCATGTGCTTTACAAGCTAACCTGGAATATTTCAGCCAAAAGAAAACTCAACTTGTCCTATGATCTGTCATTGAATATTAACCAGGGATTTTTCATGCCACGAGCTTTCTCATCTACCTATTTTCCGTACAGTTATATCCAGATCCTGGATAATTATAATACGGTTACCCGTGAAACTCGTTTAATAAATATTAATTGGACCCATACGCTGAATACCCAGTCATTTTATGAAGTGACTATGGGCCGATTTATCACAATTGAACACAGTGCTGTACAGGATCTGCATTGGTCCGAATACAAGGAACGGCTGGATCTGGAACCAATAAACTATACTGCTACAGACCGCGATGGGAATATACTGATCACCTATGGTGATGAATTTTATGATACTGGTTATGCTCCAGAATGGTATGACTTAATTAGCGATAACTACCGTTTGGATGCTGACTGGACTTATCGAACACAGACAAGACATAAAATAAAGGCAGGAATTGAAAATACTTTTACCAGGATCCAGGTGCTGGATATTGATGAACCTTGGACCGGAAGCACTGGTTTTGGCGCGAATTATGATGCCTATAAAGCTAATACAATGTTTGGTGCATTATATTTCCAGGACCGCATCACTTTTGAAGGTATGACAGTGAATCTTGGTATGCGGTATGATTACTGGTTTCCTGGCGAATATGTTGAGGATGCAATAAATGACCCCAATACGGTGATCATTACAGATGCAGCTCGGGAAAAATTTCAAGAGGAAACATTTAGTCTTTTTGGTTATAAGGGTAAAGGGCGCTTCAGTCCACGATTTGGTATATCACATCCGGTAACGGATAATGATGTATTATATTTCTATTATGGTCATTTTTCACAATTACCCACCTTTCAATATGTATACGCCAAACTGCAGTCAACATCCCAATCGACCTACCAGGTTTTTGGTAATCCAAACCTCAACCCCAAGACAACTGTGCAATATGAATTGGGTATAAAACACCGTTTCAGTGAGGATCAGGTAATAGAAATGAAAGCCTACTGGAAAGACATGTTTGATTATGAAACATCCCAGACGATTTCACCATCGAACCCTAAATATGCTCACCTGCGCTTCAATATGTATTTCAACGCGGACTACGCAAGGGCTAGAGGTGTGGAGATCATATTGAAAAGTCGTGTCCGGAAAAACTGGTTTGCTGATATCAATTTTAATTATTCTATCATAACAGGTAAAAGTTCAACACCGCTGGATAATCTTCTGGTCCAGGCTGGCGAACTACAAGAAAAACCATTAGGTGAAAATTACATGAGTTGGGATAGACCGCTGCAGTTTTTTAGTAATCTCTATTATAACCACCCTTCAAATTGGGGTTTTTCACTTAGAATTGAACTGGGTTCAAATCGTCGTTATACGAGATCAATTCCTGGCATCCGCGAATATCCAGATGGAATCATTGAAGTAAATGGCCAAGAATATTATGTCGGTACTCGGGAAGATGATCAACCCTATGCTTACCTGGGTAATTATATACCCAAACTGTTCCGTATGCTCGGTCTTAATAATTTGAATGGCACCAGTACGATTGATTTGAAACTATTTAAAACATTTCAAATCAATACTATAAAAATGAAAATGTTTTTCGAGATTGAAAATTTACTTGATGAAAAGATCCCGCGTAGGATTAATTCATTTACAGGTTTGGGTTATGGGCCAGGGGTCATATTACCATATAGCATGATTAATAGTCCTAATCCGAATTCTGATCCATCACGTTTTCGCCGTCCACGAACAATTGAATTAGGCATGCAGCTTTTCTTTTAATGTTACACTTGTATAGATTCACAATGTTTTTGGTTATTCTGACTGGGTCGCTACTTGGTCAGAACTTTTTCCCCATTCTTGGGGGCCAAAGGGCGGGTACGTCTATATTTACTTTTTTAAAGATCGGTGTAAGTGCACGTGCAGAGGGCATGGGTGAAGCAGTGGTTGCGTTGCAGCAGGATGCTGCATCAATATACTATAATCCCGGTGCGATTGCCCAATTCTCTGGCACAAAGTTCTCTGCCTCGCGGATCAAATGGCCAGCTGATATCAATTATGATTATTTTGCTTTTACTCAAAAATTAGCAGGGCGCCATAGTATCGGTTTCAGTGTGGGAATTTTACATATGGAACCAATAATGGAAACCACTGAGTATTTACCCCACGGTACAGGAAATTATTTCACTTATCAAGATCGGTTTATTGGTCTTACTTACGGCGCCAGAATGACTGATCGCTTTAGTTTCGGGATTACCATCAAACATGTCCAAGAAGATTTAGCTGGACATCAGCTAAGCACACCAATGATGGATATGGGGACATTTTACTGGACCGGCTACAGGTCACTACGTTTTTCAGCATCCCTATCTCATTTTGGCATTCAAGCCAAACCAACCGGTACATTTGAAAAGAAGTATTTGGATTCAGAAACAGGTGAAGAAATAATTTCCCAAACAGAATTCCAGGAGTTTTCTCCACCTTCCGTTTTTCGCGTTGGTGCGGCAATGGATGTGATTGATAAACCAGGACGGGTAATGATATTAGCTCTGCAGCTGAACCACCCAGTAGACAATGCGGAAAATATTGCTGCCGGATTGGAATATACCTTCATTGAGATGTTACATATTCGCGCGGGATACCGCATTAATAAAATAGAACAGAATTATTCTTTTGGTATTGGGTTAAATATACCTGCCGGACCAGTAATCCTTAATGTTGATTATGCCTATTCCAATTTCATTCATCTCACCGATCCGGTACGATTTACGTTAGGTATTTCTCTAAAGTGAAATTTCGGATTCTATGTTCATCTCTTTCTCTGTTGATGTTAGGTTGTATCGAAAAGATGACTTTACCAACCTCAATAAATACAAATACTCAATTTGCAGCAGGGGATACTACATATTTATTAGTTAATCCTGTATGGGATGAAACCTACGGCTTTGCTGCACCCATTGAAATTTCCATTGCACTAGATGGTCACATTTTTGTCGCAGATTCCGCCGCGAGCCGTATATTCGTTTTAGATCAAAGTGGAAATGTACTCAGCGGTTATGGTGATTTGAATAACTTGAATATTGTTGATGATACTGCAATAAGCCCAATTGATGTAGATGTGGATAAAAAAATGAATGTCTATTTTATCGATGGCAGTGACCGAATTTATCGTTGGAGTCATTATTGGAATAATGTGGGTATTGAATCCTTTGCTGCTGCCGCCGTTTTTTCATATATAGCAACAGGAGACACAATCAGGTTAGGTTATCGGAATCCTCAGTGGTTCGAGATATTGAATCATCCTGAATGGACAATGATTAGTGTTGAGTGGTCAAATGAACAGACAGTAATCGATTCTATTTTACTCCCACATGTGTTTTTTGAGGGATCCTGGGTAAGAAATACATTTGCTGATTTATATTATGAGAGTGAGAACAATAGCTTTTCAGGTATTGCTGCTACGCTGGATAGTGATAATTATATTTATGCGCAGGATCACCATCATAATCGGATTATTAAAATTATCCTAGAGCGGTCCCAATACATAAAGTTATCAAATGGCGAATTAGTTTGGACACATTCGGGTACTTTTGGCCAGACTGTAATAGCAGAGGGTACGGGTGCTGGTACCGTAAACGATCCACTGGGTATAGATGTGGATTATGCTGGTAATCTGTATTATTCTCAGGGAGGTGAATTTTTTGCTGTTCATAAAGTTAGGCCTATTGTAACTGGCGCATATACAGTTTATCAATCAGTTTTTCAAGAGGGCACTAATGAAATCATGGATCTCTTCCGATTCGGTACCCCGGCAGATGTAGCGGTAGATTTGAACCAGAATATTTATATCGCCAACACTGAATCACAGGAAATACAGGTGTTTGATTCCAATGGACAGTTCTTTAAAAAAGCGGGTGTAGAAGAAGTGACTGTTGATACTACAATGTGGGTTACGCACGGGAATGTGGATGTCGAAGTAGATACATTTATTGTGAAAGAGATGAAGGGATTTTTAACTAGACCGCAGGCTGTAACCGTAGATAAGCGGGGTGTTATCTATATATGTGATACACCTACAAGTCGAATTTTACGCTACCGTTTATCAAATAAGCTGGATGAAGATTTACAGCCCATACAATGATTAGATTAGTTATTTACTTTATTTTTCTAGTAGGGTTATTGTTATCTCAGGAAGCGACAGCATTTATTAAATATTTTAACAATGATCGTGATTTTCTTGGCGATAAACCTATGCTGGCGAGTGAAAGAAAGGCTGTAAAACATATACGCGTTTCTTATAATGAGGCTAGACAGCCGATTCTTAAGGAATGGATCAATACGCAAGGACAGCCCGACAAGCGAGAAATATTGTCCTATGACAAGGAAGGTAAATTATTGAGCCGTGCCATTCTTAAAAATAATAATAAACCAGACAAAGTGATTACCTATGGCGATTCAGAGCCATGGGGGATCGAATATCGTAAATATTTTTATAATGATAATGTGAATATATCATATATTGATCAGCGCTCAGAATTCCAGATGTCAGCTGGGAACCAGATTAAACAAATAAACTTTTTTACGGTAGATAACCGCCATTATGGATCGATTTCATTTACTTATGATCGTCTAGGTTTTTTGACTAATGAAATCTGGGTAAAGGAACCGGAAATACAAATTGTACGCCGTTTTAAATACCAATACGATATCATGGCGCAGGTAAAACAAATTTGGGAATATGACCGCACTGGTAATTTGATAAGCCACCAAGCGCTACAGCAGGCACCGGCGGATGAACTGTATAAAAAACCACCCCCGCGAACGGGAAATCTGCTAAGTGAAGCAGGTCTAATTATCGAAGAGTTGCGATCCAGCAGAATGGTGGCACCTAATCCTGCATTTATTCCAGTTACTCTATGGGATCAACTAGTTACTAATAATGAAGATCGGTTTGATATAGATTTTATCAGTGTGGATGAAATGAATGTGAAATTCAGAGAACCCAATAGTCAGGATATATTGTCAATATCCTTAGATCGTGTTGCATCCGTTGTTTCACGTTATGGTGAAATAATCTACCCCTGATATTGCTTTTCCAAAATTATGGGAAGTAAATTGGGACCATTGCTGGATGGATAAATCCGACCATATACCATGAATAAACGCCAAACTATTCAAGCCCTGGCCATTGGTTTGGTCAATTTATCAACCGTATTTAGTCAGGGCACGTCTTACCCTCCGCCAACCACGCTAGTAACCATACCTACAGCTGGAACCCTTGTTCGAGGAAGTTTTTCCATGGAAATGCGTATCCAAAAAGGAGGCGGAATGTCTACTGCACTGCAAGCAGGCATTACTGACCGGTTTCAGTTTGGATTATCATATGGAGCCTCCAATCTTATAGGTGATGACAGTTTGCGTTGGTATCCGCGGCCGGAAGCGAATCTTAAATATCGCCTGATCGATGAAACAACGTCTATGCCCGGTGTTGCCATAGGGATTAATACACAAGGTTTTGGTGGATATAATGACGCCGATTCCTTAAAACGATATGATACAAAAGCTTATGGGTTTTATACATCTGCGAGTAAGAACTGGCAAACGCCATTGGGAAATGCTGGACTGCATGCCGGGATGAGTTATAATTTTCTAGAAACAGCAGATGGTGATGAGGACCCCAATCTATTTTTTGGATTAGATCTTGAATTCAATCCGGAGTTGTCTGTATTAATGGAATGGAATGCTGCTCTGAATGAAAATAATATGCAAAGTAATAGGCTTGCAATTAATAAGGGAGGATATCTTAATGCGGCTGTGCGGTGGACATTTGTTGACCATTTTCATATTGAATTAGATTTTAATAACCTACTATTTGATGATGATAAAGTAGACTACTTTAACAGAGAGTTAAAAATAACCTATATCGAATATTTTTAAAGTACTTCATTAATGTTTTCCAGGTGTGTTTTGTTTTGTTTCATGGTTGCGTACGGTATATGCAGTCAAAATGAACTAGAAAAGGGAATTGCTTCTTTTAATCAGCGTTTTGAGGGTAGCATCAAGAATTCAGCTAAACCTGAACCGATTACCAATGCAATCAATCATTTTCTGGATGCGCTGAAAAACTCCGCCACTGAAACGGATGCTGAGCTATATCTTCTTCAATCTTATTATTTTCGGGGCAAGTATGTTCACAAGAATAAAGAACAACAAAAAACCGATTTTAGTAAAGGAAAAAATTTAGGTGAAAAGTGTATTAAAAAATATTCTGATTCAGCGCCATTTCGGTATTGGTATTTAGTAAATCTTGGTAGCTGGTCCGAGGTTTATGGAATAATAACTGCAGCCCGTGAAGGTGTAGCAGACCTTATGAAAGAGCACTCTGAAATCATTATTTCACTTGATCCTGAATATGAAAATGGCGGTGGTTATTTTATGCTTGGTGCAGTGCATTTCAAATCCCCCTATATCCCATTTTTCTTATCTTGGCCAGATAATGATAAGGCCATCACCTATCTCACTAAAGCGTTAACAATTGGGGAAGAGACTCCAAATCAAAAAGTGTATTTATCGCAGGCACTTTATAGAGATGGTCAAAAGAAACGCGCTATTGAAATATTGAAAGATGTTGCAAGTATGACACCATCCACATCAGAAATAGTTAGAGATTGGGAACAGATTGAACTTGCAGAACAATTATTGTCAGAATATCGCTGACTTTTCGATACTTACACTGTTTATATATAATAGTAATTAAAAAATGACCGATTTAAAAGAATCCAAAATATCTTCAGAAAATGTTTATGAAGGTAGTTTTCTGGATATCAGAAAAGATATAGTGACACTACCCAATGGGAATACATCTACCAGAGAATGGATCAAACATCCAGGCGCAGCTTGTATTATACCTGTTATGTCAGATGGTAACATTGCACTAATAAAGCAGTACCGTTATCCAGTGCAATCTGAAATGATTGAACTCCCGGCAGGAAAACTAGATCCAGGAGAAAAACCAGAAAAGTGTGCAAACAGGGAGTTGGAAGAAGAAATTGGATATACAGCTGATAAATTGACCTTTATCTGCAAAATCCATCCAGCAATTGGTTTCGCTAGTGAAGTAATGTGGATTTACCTTGCTGAGAACTTGACCAAAAGTGTAAAGAATACCGACTATGATGAATTTGTTGAACTTTTACCAACAGATTTGAACGTTGCTGTTCAAATGGTTTGGAATGGAGAGATCACCGATGTAAAAACGATCATCGGCATTTTGTGGGCCGAACGCTTGCTTTCGTAATCACTATCTTTTTTCCTACATTTAGTTATGTCAGAATCCTTAGCAAATTGTATTAAGGAAAAATCACACGATCTTGGTTTCCAAAAAGTTGGTATTACAAGAGCGGTATCTACTCCTGAAGAAAAAGAAAAATTGGAAATATGGTTATCACGTGGGCACCATGGAACAATGTCATGGTTGAATGAGCGGAAGAATGAGCGAGGGGATATCTTCACTTATTTCCCGGATGTAAAATCAGTCATCTCATTGGGTATGAATTATTATACTGGTTATAATCAGAGTAAGCTGAATTCGAGCAATAAATTTAGTAATTATGCCTGGGGTGAGGACTATCATGATATATTGAAATCGAGGTTATATAAATTACTAAATTGGCTGAAAATAGAAATGCCAGACATAAACGGAATTGCCTGCGTTGATACATCACCAGTTATGGATAAGGTGTGGGCGCAGCGCGCAGGACTAGGTTGGCAGGGGAAACATACCAATCTAATAACAAGAGATTATGGCAGTTGGATATTCCTTGGGGAATTGTTTGTAAATATTGAGTTGGATTATGATGAACTATTTAGTGAAGATCTATGTGGTTCGTGTACTGCATGTATTGATGCTTGCCCTACACAGGCACTGGGAGAATATGAGATCTACGCAGAAAAATGCATTTCCTATTTAACAATTGAGCATCGGGGAGATTTCTCCGATAATCATTCAGAATTACATCATTGGATTTATGGCTGTGACATATGCCAGGAAGTTTGTCCATGGAACGAAAAATTTTCTCAAGTTACTACTCAAAATTATTTTTATCCAAAAAAGGAGATATTATATTGGACGAATGAAGATTGGGAAAAAATTGATGAAGAAGGTTTTCGTAAATTATTCAAAGGCAGTGCTGTAAAAAGAACAAAGTATTCAGGATTGTCAAGAAATATAAATACCAATAGGTAAGGATGAATTATGCCTAAAGTTGGAGTAGTTCTCTCAGGGTGCGGTGTAAATGATGGTTCAGAGATTCACGAAGCAGTCATTACTATGCTAGAGCTTGATAAAGCAGGTGCAGATATGGTTTTAATGGCACCTAATATTGATCAATTACATGTTATCAATCATGCCACTGGTGACGAAATGGATGATTCCAGAAACGTATTGGTAGAATCTGCGCGCATTGCTCGTGGTAATATTAAAGATGTTGCAGAAATTACATCAGATGATCTGGATGCATTGATTTTCCCGGGAGGGTTTGGTGTAGCAAAGAATTTATCTGATTATGCGATGGCAGGTGCTGAGTGTTCAATAAACCCGGATGTACAAAGGCTTTCAAAGGAAATTCACAATGATGGCAAACCCATAGGCGTAATTTGTATTGCACCAGCTATTATGGCTCAAATACTTGGCGAGAACACTGAATTGACTATTGGTTTTGATGATCAAACAGCCAGTGATATAAATACTATGGGAGCAAAGCATATTACTTGCTCTGTAGAAGAAATTGTTATCGATGAGGACAAAAAAGTTGTCTCAACCCCTGCTTATATGGAGGCCAATTCTATAAAAGAAGCAGCGGAGGGCATCCAGAAATTGGTGGAACAAGTCTTGCAAATGGCGAAGTAGACAATTGAATTCGAAAAAATACTATAATTACTATTCATTGTTTAATTAATAATGAGATATTGGTTTTATCCTGAAACAGGTAGCAAGAATAGGTAATATTCCCGACTGTGGAAGTAAGTTGATCATGGTGGATGATCAACCTATAGCATTATTTAACATAGGCGGTAAAATTCTTGCTTGGGATAATCGCTGTCCCCATAGGGGCGCGTCACTGGCCGATGGTAATATTTCAGAAGATGTGATTCAGTGTAAATTTCACCTGTGGGAATTTGATACTCGCACAGAATGCGCAATTGAAAATCCTACAATTAAGGTAAGATCGTATCCTGTAAAACTACAGGATGATATTGTATATATTGATGTGCCAGCGGTCAGTGATAAAACCTAAAGACCCGTTTCAGATACGGTCTTTTGCACAGCAACTAGCGTATTGTTCAGAGCTTTTTTTTCGTGATCTTGGAGTTCAAACTCAAGTATACGTTCTACACCATCTGCACCGATAACGGTGGGTACTCCAATAAAATAACCATCAACACCAAACTCGCCCTGGCACAGAGATGCGCATGGAATAACTCTTTTTTTGTCCCTTATATACGATTCAGCCATCTCGATCGCAGATTGCGCTGGGGCATAGAAAGCAGATCCATTGCCAAACAACTTAACAATCTCACCGCCGGCAAATCGTGTTCTTTCTTCAATTTCAGATAGACGTTCTGCAGAAACCAAGTCCGATACAGGAACCCCACCGATAGTTGCCAAACGTGTTATAGGTACCATTGTATCACCATGGCCACCAAGTACCATGCAGGTGACATCCTGGACAGAATAACCAGTCTCCATCGCAATAAAAGTCCTTAATCGTGTACTATCGAGAGCCCCAGCCATACCTACAACTTGGTTTTTAGGAAATCCTGAAATTTTATAAAAAGCATATACCATCGCATCAAGAGGGTTTGAAATCACAATTACAAAAGACTGGGGAGCTTGTTCTTTTATATTCTCAGCTACATCTTTCATGATGCCTAAATTGATTTCCAGTAGATCTTCCCGGTCCATACCCGGTTTTCTGGGAATTCCGGCAGTAATAATGAAGACATCAGCATCTTTAAGATCTTTCCAATTTGAGGTACCAGTAATATTGGCATCGTAGCCATCGTGGGGACGAAGTTGCATGAGGTCAAGCGCTTTACCTTTAACCATGCCTTCAGCCTTTGGAATATCAAAAATAATAATGTTACCAAGTTCTTTCTGTGCAGCTAACAAGGCCAGGTTTCCACCAATTTGACCACCGCCAATTAATGCGATTGTTTTCCTAGACATTTATACCTCCATTAGGGGATCATTAACGTGTATTGAACTTACAATATGATAACTATTTTCTGATATGAAAAACCCCACTTTGTGGGGTTTTAAAGGGATGAACTAGGTATTCTAATCATTCAACAGGTAAAACGTTGACAATTTTTCTTGTTTTCCCCTTTTGACTGAATTTTACTACACCATCTGCTGTGGAAAATAACGTATCATCACCAGCTCGCTTAACATTCAAGCCGGGATGTGTTTTCGTGCCCCGTTGGCGGAGTATGATGCCACCAGCTAATATTGATTGTCCGTCTGTTACTTTGATCCCTAATCTCTTTGCATTAGAGTCGCGACCGTTTCTACTACTGCCAACCCCCTTTTTATGTGCCATTATTCTGTTCCCTTTTTCTTTGGAAGTGACTTTTCAGAATCTTTAGGAGAATTATTTTTCTGGACTTTTTTTATACTAGCCATTTGAAGTTTATTTACCTTTAATAAAGTATATCCTTGCCGATGTCCATTTTTTCTTTGATATCCTTTACGGCGTTTCTTTTTATAAATAAGTAGTTTTTTGTCGCGGTTATGTTCCAGTATTTCTACAGTCACCGAAGCACCATTAACTTTAGGAGTACCAACCACAATCTTTTTCCCGTTATCCGTTAGTAATACCTGGTTAAGTTTTACCCGGTCCCCAACTTTCCAATCTTGAGATGATACTTTTACAGTATCGCCTTCAGATACGCAGTATTGTTTTCCTGATATTGTTACTATTGAGTACATATTTTACCTTAAAAGCTCGCAAAGTTACGTGCAAGCAGATTTCTATACAATATCAACCTTATTAGTGACATCTTTACCATCTTTTGCTCGATAAAACCGATATTGATCTCTTTTTATAGAGGAATTAGCTTCAACAGAAATATGTACAAAATTCTGCCACATAAGCCCACGTATTATTTTTTTCTTATTGGTGTCCAATAATTCTGCATTTTCAGGATGTAGATCCAGGCGAAGTCGCAGATCACTGAATTTACTTTTATATCTGCGTAGCCAGTGGTCAATTCTTGTGATAAGTGTTTCAAGAGAAATAATTTTACCTGCACCGTGGCATGTAGGACATTCATCACTCATTGAGTCAAGCAAACTTAGTCGAATACGTTGCCGCGTCATTTCCAGAAGTCCAAATTCGCTAATAGGTGATACGGCAACTTTTGCACGGTCTTTATTCAATTCTTTACGCAATTCATGATATACCTTACGCTGGTTATTCACTTCGCGCATATCAATGAAATCAATAACGATCAATCCTGAGAGGTCACGCAGACGTAATTGCCGAGCTACTTCCCGCGCTGCCTCCAGGTTAATTTTAAGTGAGTTTTCTTCATGTCCTTTTTTTCCTACGAACCGTCCGCTGTTCACATCCACAACTACCATGGCTTCTGTTTTTTCAATAATTAGATATGCACCGCTTTTTAGCCAAACTTTTGGTCGTAACAACTTCGAAATATCATCTTCAATACCCATGCCTTCAAATATTGGAGTTTTCAGTTTGTAATAGTCTAATCTGGAGGCCATGTTAGGAGATACTTCATCCAGGTAGGTTTGTGTCTTGCGATACAATTTTTTTGAATCAATAACTATTTTTTCCACATCTGAACTGAACAAATCACGGATTACGCTGGAAGCTGTTTCTAGGTCTTCATAAACAATACACGGTGCTTTTCCTCGTTTTGTCTTGTTTTTCAGATCCTGCCATTTTTTTATTAGTGCCTTGTAATCATTGGTCAATTGTTCCTCTGATTTTCCCTCAGCTACAGTTCTTATAATTAATCCAAAATTATCTTCTTTTAAAGAATTCGCAAATTTTTTCAACCGCCTCCGTTCATACTTATCCCACACCTTTTTTGAAATACCAATGTATTTTGCGTTGGGGACTAATACTAATAATCGGCCTGGTATTGCTACTTCGGTTGTAACCCTTGGCCCTTTTCCTGCAAACGGTTCTTTTATCACCTGGGCAAAAATTTCCTGTCCAGTTTGAAGATCTACTTTAATTGAACCATGATTGCGGTTATTTTTATTATGATGTTCATCGGAATCCGTTTCATCAAGGTATTTATTATTTTGGATTTCAGTAAACGGGAGAAACGCATTAATATCATAACCAATATCTACAAATGCTGCCTGCATTCCGGGTAGTACATTTTCAACAACTCCTCTATATACATTACCGACCATCCGATGTTTATCTTGTTTTTCGATATATACCTCAACCAATTGGCCATCCTCAAGGATAGCAATACGGGTTTCCCCCATACTTTCATTGATATAGATTTCTTTTTTCATTTTTTCACCTTTATGCATTTATTGCCGACAGATAATTAGTATCTGCACAACACAACTTCGTCTGTCCGTCTTCACAGGCGGACCAGCTATCTTTAAGGTGATGGGGTTCTAGTAGGAAGGAACGGGCTTTTTCCCGCTGATAAAAACTTTGTTAAATATTTGTAATTAGTTAAAAATTCTTTTCTTTCTAGGTTTAAAATCCTCTAGAAACTATCACCAAATGAAAAACTACCTTATATTCTAACGCTCCGCAAGTGTTATTATTTCCAGCACTTATTTGTTTGAAAACACACGATTACATTTTAATATTTGGAAAATGAATATTGATTAGTCGTGATTTGGACCATATTGCCGCGACAGAAAATAACGTTGCTAAAAAGGTTATAGACCCCGAATAGCAGCGGGGCTTTTTATTATGAGTAGAATAAAAGACATTTTCAAAGATCGAATTCTAGTTCTCGATGGAGCAATGGGAACCATGGTTCAATCGTACAAACTGACAGAAGCGGATTTTCGAGCAGAACGGTTTAAAGATCACACCAGCGATCTTAAAGGGAACAACGATCTACTCTGCCTTACCCGTCCTGATGTAGTGGGGGAGATCCATAAAGCTTATTTCGATGCTGGGGCGGACATTGTGGAAACCAATACCTTTAATGCTAATGCCATTTCTCAGCAGGATTATGATACAGAAAAACTGGCCTATGAAATCAATCTGGAAGCAGCCAAGATTGCCAAATCAACTGCAGCATTATTTTCTGATAAACCTAGGTTTGTAGCCGGCGCATTGGGACCCACAAATCGAACCGCTTCATTAAGCCCTAGTGTGAATGACCCAGGTTTTCGGAATATAAATTTTGACGAGCTCAAAGATGCCTATTACGACCAGGCGAGGGGGCTTTTGGAAGGGGGAGTAGACCTTTTTCTGATTGAAACGGTTTTTGACACCCTGAACTGCAAAGCTGCTCTGTATGCCGTTCGTGAATTGCTGGAAAAACAAAACAGGGATATACCAGTTCTCGTATCGGGCACCATCACTGATGCCAGCGGCCGAACTCTTTCCGGACAGACTGTGGAGGCTTTTTGGCATTCCATTCGCCATGCAAACCTGACTGCGGTAGGACTCAATTGTGCTTTGGGAGCAGAGCAGATACGCCCCTGGTTGGACGAGCTTTCCACCATCACCGACACATATGCCTTTGTCTACCCTAATGCAGGTTTGCCGAATGAGTTTGGGGAATATGATGAAACGCCTGAAGCCATGGCAGTTATTATTAAAGAATTTTCCGAGAGCGGACTAGTAAATCTTGTCGGCGGCTGTTGCGGTACCACGCCGGATCATATCAAAGCCATTGCTGGAGCAGTGGCGGACGTGGAACCAAGGAAAATTCCGAAATTGGATTCCTTGACCAAATTAAGTGGCCTAGAACCGGTTACCATACGCCCTGACAGCAATTTTGTAAATGTGGGCGAGCGGACTAACGTCACCGGTTCGGCCCGCTTCCGGAGCCTGATTAAAGAAGATAATTACGAGGAAGCCGTGTCGGTGGCCAGGCAACAGATCGAGAATGGGGCCCAGGTAATTGATGTAAATATGGACGAAGGATTGCTGGATTCGGAGAAAGCCATGGAAACCTTTTTACGGATGATCGCCTCCGAGCCAGATATTGCAAAAGTGCCTGTCATGATAGATTCTTCCAAATGGTCAGTCCTTGAAAAAGGATTAAAAAACCTGCAGGGGAAGGGAATTGTTAATTCAATTTCCATGAAAGAAGGGGTTGAGGAATTCAAACGCCAAGCCAACATGATCAAGAAATATGGTGCGGCAGTAATTGTAATGGCTTTCGATGAGGACGGTCAAGCTGATACTTACGAACGGAAAGTGAATATCTGTACTCGGGCCTACAATATTCTAATAGAGGAAGTCGGGTTTCCGCCGGAAGACATAATTTTTGACCTTAACATTTTTGCTGTAGCCACGGGCATTGAAGAACACAATGAATACGCCAAGGCGTTCATAGATGCAACCCGAACCATTAAAGAGACCCTGCCCAGAGTGCACATTAGCGGCGGCGTGTCCAACCTTTCTTTTTCCTTCCGGGGAAATGACGGTATACGGGAAGCTATGAATTCTGCTTTTCTGTACCATGCAGTCCAGGCAGGGATGGATATGGGAATCGTCAATGCGGGCCAGCTGGCGGTGTATGATGATATTAATCAAGATTTAAAGGAACGGGTGGAAGATGTTCTCTTCAATAGAAGGGAAGATGCAACCGAACGGCTGGTTGAGATCGCTGAAGAGTACAGGGGCGTCAAAAGATCTCAGGAAAAAGATTTATCATGGCGGGAAAATTCCGTGGCGAAACGTTTGAGTTATGCCCTGGTGAAAGGGGTCGTCGATTTTATCGAAGATGACACGGAAGAGGCCCGCCAGCAGTTCGACAGACCGATTGAGGTCATCGAGGGTCCGCTAATGGATGGGATGAATGTGGTGGGGGACCTTTTTGGCGCCGGGAAAATGTTCCTACCCCAGGTAGTGAAATCCGCCCGGGTGATGAAAAAGGCTGTGTCCCATTTGTTGCCTTACATCGAAAAGGAAAAAGATGAACTTGGTATCACGGGTAAATCCAATGGAAAGATCGTTATGGCAACGGTAAAGGGTGACGTACATGATATTGGTAAGAATATTGTAGGTGTGGTGTTGGGCTGCAATGGGTATGATGTTATTGACCTGGGGGTGATGGTACCATCGGACAAGATTTTATCCACCGCGCGTGATGAGGGAGCGGATATCATTGGCCTTTCAGGACTGATCACTCCCAGCCTGGACGAGATGGTCCACGTAGCCGCTGAAATGGAACGCCTTGAATTTGATATACCCCTGCTCATTGGTGGGGCGACCACCAGCCGCAAGCATACGGCGGTGAAGATCGAGGAAAATTATTCCGGGCCTACGGTTCATGTGATCGATGCCTCCCGGGCCGTGGGTGTGGTGAGCAAACTCATGAATGAAAATGAAAAATCAGATTTTGTAGCAGGAGTTCGGGATGATTTTAAACAGATACGTGTAACCAGGGCCAAAAAGACCGCAATCAAAACCTTGTCAATGGAAGCAGCGCGGAATCGGAAGTTTAAGGTGGATTGGATCAATTACCCGGTATCAATACCGAACTTCCAGGGCGTAAAAGTATTTGAAGATTATCCCCTAGATGAACTGGTAGATTATATTGATTGGTCACCTTTTTTTCATGCTTGGGAATTAAAAGGCGTCTACCCAAAAATACTATCCAATAAAAGGTACGGAGAGGAAGCCAAAAACCTGTTAGATGATGGTCAGGGTTTATTGCAGCGGATCGTGGATGAAAAATTATTAACTGCCAAGGCTGTCATTGGTATCTACCCCGCACATGGGGAAAATGAAACTGTTTTTTCAGAAGGTGTTGAATTTAATTTTCCTCGCCAGCAGGTGGATAAGGGTGCAGTTCAGCCCAATTACAGTCTGGCGGACTTTATTGCGCCAAAAGATGATTTTCTCGGAATGTTTGCCGTTACTACCGGACATGGTTTAGAAACAATCGTAAAAGAATTTGAAGACCAAAACGATGATTATAACGCCATCATGGCCAAAGTATTGGCGGACCGTATGGTGGAAGCCTTGGCGGAAAGAATGCACGAACGGGTCCGGAAGGAATTCTGGGGATATGCTTCCGATGAACAAATGAGTAATGAAGAATTAATCAGAGAAAAATATAAGGGTATACGCCCAGCACCGGGTTACCCGTCTTGCCCTAGCCATGAAGAAAAAGATAAGATTTGGTCATTGCTTGAGGTGGAAAAGAATGCAGGCATTACCTTAACAGAAACCCGGGCTATGTATCCGGCCGCTTCCGTATGTGGGTGGTATTTTTCCCACGCGAAATCACGCTACTTTTCTGTAAGTAAAATTGGTTTATAAAGAAGACACGGCCCAATTTTGGGAAGACATTTATTTGGAAGATGATGCGGGCTGGGATCTAGGTGGTGTCACACCTGTTTTTAATAATATTGCTGATGAGCTAAACCGGGGCAAGGTATGTATTGTAGGCTGCGGCCATGGTTATGATGCAGTCATGTTTGCTCTAAAGGGATTCGAGGTTACAGCAGTCGACTTTGCGCCATCAGCAACAATAGCGTTGGAATCAATATCTGAAAAAGAAAATGTGAATGTCCAGATACGCCAGTCCGATATATTTTGCCTGACACCCAAATATGACAGTGTTTTTGACTATGTTATTGAGCAAGCTTGTTTTTGTGCCATCAACCCCGAGCGCCGGAAGGAATATCAAAGGTTGGTATACAAAATTTTAAAACCGGGCGGAAAAATGATCGGTCTCTGGTTTCCTCTGGATAAAACAATGGCAGATGGAGGCCCGCCATGGGGAATAACAATTGAAGAAGTAAAATCCATTTTCAAAAATGGTTGGATTATTGAAAGGGAAGAATTTCCAAAAATATCCATTCAACAAAGAAAGAATCGTGAAAAACTCATTATATTTGAAAAACAATGATTGACCAATCCACATTTGATTTTCTGGCGGACCTTAAAAAGAATAATCGCCGGGTGTGGTATCATGCCAATAAAGAACGGTTTAAGGAATCCCAACAGAATTTTATCGATTTTGTGGCCATGATACTGTTTCGAATTTCAGAATTCGATCCGGATATGATTGGTACTGAGCCAAAAAACTGCTTGTTTCGTATTTATCGTGATATTCGTTTTTCTAATGATAAAACACCATACAAGACTTGGTTTAGTGCCGGGATGAATCCCGGTGGAAGAAAACGGATGGGCGCTGGGTATTATATCCATGTTGGACCAGGAGATTGTTATATTGCCGGTGGTGTTTGGCATCCAGATAAGGATACATTATCGGCTATTCGTGAATATATCATTGGCTGGCCAAACCAATTTAACGCCATAGTAAATGAGTCCGGTTTTATAAAAATGTTTGGTGGTTTAAAAGGCGATAAACTGAAAGTGGCACCAAAAGGTTATCCGAAAGATCACCTCCAGATTCAATGGCTGAGATACAAGGATTTTATCGTAAGCAAGAATGTTCATGATGAAGAACTTCAATCTGGAAAATGTTTTGATACCGCCTATGATGTATACTTCCAAATGGCAGATTTTATTTTTTATTTGCGAAAAGCAATCAAACAATCATAAAAATATTCTATTCAACCTAACTTTTGCCTATGCGTTCTGAATTAAATATTGCGAAAGAAGCTGCCATTGAAGCAGGCGGCATTATTCTTAATTACTACAAGGCCGATTACGAAATACAAGAAAAGGGGTACCATAATCCTGTGACCACTGCCGACCGCGAGGCCGATAGCAGGTTAAAAGAAATTCTACTGGGAGAAAGACCCTATTATGGCTGGCTTTCTGAAGAAACAGTAGATTCACCTGACCGGTTGGGAAAAGAGCGGGTATGGGTTGTAGACCCATTGGACGGAACGAAGGAATTCATTGAAGGAGTGCCCAACTTTGTTGTAAGTGTGGCTTTGGTCGAAAGTGGAACATCGATTGTAGGCGTTTTATTCAACCCGGTGACAAATGAAACTTTTACGGCAGCTCAAGGTGAGGGGGCCCAATTAAATGGTGAAGCCATTCAATGTACAACAAAAGACAATGTAAAAGATATGGTGATCCTGAACAGTCGGTCGGAAACCCGCCGGGGACTTTGGGAACCATATGTTGGTACATTTGGCGAACTTAGGGCAATCGGTTCGGTGGCCTACAAGCTTGGCCTGACCGCAGCTGGGCAGGCAGATATATTCGCATCTCTGCGTCCGAAAAGTGAGTGGGATATTTGCGCTGGGACGTGTATCATACAGGAAGCAGGTGGAAAAGTGATTGACCTGAACGGCAATAATATTAGTTTTAATCAGGAACAGATAAGGATAGAGCCCGGTTTGATTGCTGGGGATATCCAAGCAGTAGATAAAACGTATAAAGTGTTTAGCGCATATACTTAGGATGACAGAAATACCAAAAGATGCAGTTAAGTGTTTAGATAAAGGTTTTGTCCGGCTGGTGGATTCCATGGGCGGGGACGATGCCATTGTGCAGGCCGCTCGGGTAAGCTACGGCAAAGGCACCAGCAAAGTGAGTCAGGACCGCGGCCTCATTCGCTACTTGATGCGCCACCGCCACACCACGCCATTTGAAATGGTGGAATTCAAGTTCCACTGTAAGACGCCCATTTTTGTCGCTCGACAATGGGTCCGGCACCGCACCGCCAACATTAATGAATATTCATTGCGCTACTCGGAAGCCCGGGATGAGTTTTATTATCCCGAGCCCAAACAAATTCAATTCCAAAGCACCCTCAATAAACAGGGTCGTTCGGGGAATGTGCCCAAGCAACTCACCGATAAGGTGCTGAAATATTTCAAGGAAATATCCGAGCGCAGTTTTGATATGTATAAGGAACTGAACGAAGCAGGCTTGGCGCGGGAACTGATCCGGGCCATCCTGCCGGTGAATCTCTACACAGAATGGTACTGGAAGAATGACCTGCACAACCTTTTGCATTTTATTGGTCTGCGCTCTGATAACCATGCCCAGTATGAAATTCGAGTCTACTCCGATGCCATGGCAGATGCGGTAAAAAAAGTGGCGCCATTTGCCTGGGAAGCCTACCAGGATTATGTGGTCAGCGGTTTGCGTTTTTCCCGGATAGAACAAAGCTTGCTAGAGCAACGTCTTCCTGATCGAGTTATTGATGATGTTCTTGAAGATGTGGCTTACCAGATCACCGCAACTCTGCACAATAATAAACCTAGGGAAGATACGGACCTATTTATCCTTTATCAAAAGCAGGGCGGGAGTGATTCTGTAGATGACTTTAAACTGAAGTGGTCTTCAGGAGAGATCAATCTTGGCAACGTACGCGAGTTACGTGAATTCAAGACAAAGCTGAAACGGCTGAAAAAATAGTTTCAAAAGCTTTCACCCTAAACCGGAAATGGCTGTAAAGAAATCATCTAAGCATTACCGGGAATGAAGTGTATTCATTCGCGGACCACGGGGTGATTTGAATATTCTGAGGGCACATGTCTTTATTTAACCGAGCTGAAATCATTGATCAGAATTTCACATCCTTTGTGAAATCAGGGAACCTCCCGCAAGCCCGAATTGATCTTCCTCTTTCTCATACAAACATAAAGCCATCGGATTTGGTTTCATTATTTGAGTCTCAGGTGTTGAGCCGGCA
>Ga0257107_1000149_pt1 | contig 25497 bp, 44 predicted proteins | sample LP_taG_2_FD_190178 | JGI IMG/M metagenome (GOLD analysis project Ga0257107, IMG submission 190178) | Marine microbial communities from Northeast Subartic Pacific Ocean, Canada - LP_J_2011_P26_500m | ecosystem: Environmental > Aquatic > Marine > Oceanic | place: Canada: Northeast Subartic Pacific...
CAGGCCATTCACCACGTAACATTTTACGTCTTGCTTCAAGTTTGGCTGGTAAATTATGAAAATTTAATTCGCCATTTCTCATTTCAAGTGGATCACCTTCTACTCTATGACAACTTGCACTTACACCATCAGTAAGATATACTGTTGAATGTGTCCATTTCAACTGACATGGTAATCCTTTTTTAATAGGAAACGGTTTTGGAGGTTGCTTTGATATGCCCATTTGTATATAATTATCTATATGAAAATACCTGAAGATGTTTTAAAGAGTAAAGGTATTCCTTACGTACAAAAATACCCATATGGTGAACTAGCTAAAGTTACCAAAAATCATAAACGACATTATGCAACTCCTGATGGCAGACAAGTTCCTTCAGTAACAACTGTTCTATCTGCTACAAAAGATATGACACATTTACACGCATGGCGTAAAAGAGTTGGTGAAGCAAAAGCACAACAAATTGTAACAGAGTCGGCTAACATAGGAACAGTGATGCACGGCTCATTAGAAAAACACGTAAAAGGTATTGAAAGAAAACCTGGTTCTAATCTTATACATCAAAAAGCACACGCAATGGCAAACGTTATTATTGATAATGGATTAAAAGATGTTAGTGAAGTATGGGGATCAGAAGTATCATTGTACTATGAAGAACTTTACGCAGGAACAACCGACCTTGTTGGGGTGTATAAAGGTGAACCGGCTATAATGGATTTCAAACAGTCACGTAAATTAAAGAAAAAAGAATGGGTAGACGATTACTACCTTCAGTTAGTTGCTTATGCAGAAGCACACAATAAACAATACGACACACAAATTAAAGGTGGACGTATGTTTATATGCACACAAAATAATGAATTTCAAACATTTGAAATAGACAATTACGATCATTGGGTTGGACAATGGTATGCTAAATTAGAACAATACTACAAGACAATCCTTTAATAAATACTTACAATTATGCCAATAGTACAAATATCGAGGATACAACACAGACGTGGAAAAGAAACTGATTTGCCACAATTAGCGGCTGGCGAATTAGGATGGGTTGTTGACTCGCAAAAACTTTATATCGGAAATGGAGCATTATCAGATGGTGCACCTAACCTAGGAAATACAGAAGTTGTAACTACTGGCTCATCTGCATTTGGAGCCGCCTTAAAATATCTTTATCAAGGATATCTAGGAGATTCATCTAATATTAAAAACTTTGCAACACAAAAAACTTTACAAACAAAATTAGATGAATATATTTCAGTAAAAGACTTTGGAGCAGTTGGGGATGGCTCAACAGCAGACATAACAGCAATTAATAATGCTATGAGATATGTATATCGTAATACAGATAAAACAGATGCAAGATCAAAAAGAATTGTATTTTTTCCTGCCGGAACATATAGAATTGCAGGATCAATGCGTATTCCACCTTATGCACATTTAAGAGGTGAAGGTCCAGGTAAAACAATTATCTATCAAGTAGGTGGAGCAAGTCCAGTAGCAGTAACAGAAGATAATAAAGATGGTGCAAGTGGACAAGTATTTGGTTCTATCGGAAACGGTGGAGCAACTACACCAACACAAATTCAAATAGAAGGAATTTGTTTTGCAAACGGTGAAGCATACAGTGGCTTGTCAATTGATAATGCAACTCATGTTTATCTAAGAAGTTGTAAGTTCCAAGGTACATATGCATCGGGTGGTGTAGACGTATCAAATTCAAAAGGTGTTACAGTTAGATCAACAAACGCATTACCTTGTTCAAACATTGTATTTGACGAATGTCAATTTACAAAATTTGCTAGACTAGTTGATTTCTCTTACGATGTAACTAGTGTAAGATTTAACAATTGTGATTTTGCAACTGCTTACTATGGAGCGATGTTAGGTGAAACTATGGATGGCTCAACAGCAGGTAAAACAAAATTAAGAGGAATTCATTTTTATGGTAATAGTTGGAGCAACATTGGACAACAAGCAATTCATGTAAAAAAAGTAACTGACTCAGCAATTGATGGATCAGGTTCTAGATTTATTACATCACATGGTAACTGGTATGCAAAAGATATTGCAAACAATTTCGAAGGTGTTGATTCAATTCGTGAAGTACCAGTTTTACAATTTGATGCAGATGAATGTGGTTCAACATTAGACTTTTTTGAAAGAACAGATTTAAGAGTAACAACATTAAACCCAGCATCAGAGGTACAAGGTGTTGGAAGACAAACAAAATTAGTTAAACAAATTACATTGACAAACAACAAATCGACGGCCACCACTACAACATTAGAATTTCCAGCACTTACAGGAAAATCAATTGTTTTAAATTATAAAATTGCCCGAGGATCTAAATTTAGAGTTGGACAATTTATTGTCAATGGGTCTACATCTAATGTTTCTTACGATGACACCTTCAATGAAAGTAACGGAGACGCTGGAGTAACTTTATCTGCTGTATTAGATAACAAAGATTCGACAGCAGGAAATGAAACTGTTATTGTAAAATATACTACAACTAATTTAGTAGATGCCACAATGGATGTTGAGGTATTACAACTGGTATAATAACGGAACACTAAACTCCTAGTTGTACAAATAACATTATATACTATTATAATTAATACTAGACAACACCAATTTAATCTTTTATAATATTAGCATAAAACAAAAAAGTTAAAACGAAACTATGAAAACACTTATCAAAGGTGGAATTGAAATTTACGATAAATATGGTCATAAAACAAATAAAGAATTCAGGAATAAAAATAAAAATTATATGACGACTGCCAATACATTAAGTTTAAAAGTTCAAAAAAGAGACGGCAGATGTGAATCATTAGACATTAATAAAATACACTTTGTGGTCGAAGAAGCCTGCGAAGATTTGCCTGGTGTCTCGGCATCACAAATAGAAATGAATGCCAACATACAATTTTATGATGGCATGACTACAAAAGATATTCAAAACGTTTTAGTACGTTCAGCAAATGATTTAATAACACTTGACTCTCCAAATTACCAATACGCCGCGGCAAGGTTGCTTTTATATGATATACGTAAAGAAGCACACGGTCATTATGAATACATTCCATTAACTAAACTAATTGAAAGAAATTGTAAACTTGGAGTCTATGACAAAGACATTATGGAAAAATATTCTAAGACAGACGTTAAAAAATTTAATACTTGGATTAAAAGAGAACGAGATTTAAATTTTACTTACGCAGGTTTAAGACAAGTGGTAGACAAATATCTTGTGCAGGACAGAAGTTCAGGAGAACTATACGAAACGCCACAAGATATGTATATGATGATTGCCGCCACATTATTTGCTGAATATCCTTCCAAAACAAGACTATCATATGTTAAAAAATACTACGATGCAATCTCATTACACAAAATTAATATTCCAACTCCGGTTATGGCTGGTGTACGAACACCTATTAGACAATTCGCAAGTTGTGTCTTAGTTGACATTGATGATACACTCCCTTCTATCTTCTCAGGTGACATGGCAATTGGATTATACGTTGCCAGAAGAGCAGGCATAGGAATTAATGCAGGACGTATTAGAGGAATCAATTCTAGAATCAGAGGTGGAGAAGTTCAACACACAGGAGTGATTCCGTTTCTAAAAAAATTCGAATCGACTGTAAGATGTTGTACACAAAACGGAGTACGTGGAGGTAACGCAACTGTCCACTTTCCAATTTGGCATACTGAAATAGAAGATATACTTGTACTAAAAAATAACAAAGGTACAGAAGATAATAGAGTAAGAAAGATGGATTATTCGATCCAACTTTCCAAATTATTTTATGAAAGATTTATTAAAGAAGAAAACATTACATTATTTTCACCACATTTAGTTCCAGGATTATACGATGCATTTGGTACAAAAGAATTTGATACTTTATATAAAAAATATGAAGCAGACAAAACAATTCCTAAAAAAGTAGTACCTGCACAAGACTTATTTTTTGATTTACTAAAAGAACGAGCAGAGACAGGTAGAATTTATATAATGAATATTGATCACTGCAACACACACTCAAGTTTTAAAGACAAAGTATCAATGTCAAACTTATGTCAAGAAATTACATTACCTACAAAACCTATACAACATATAGATGATGCGGAGGGAGAAATAGCACTTTGCATTCTTTCCGCCGTTAATATTGGTTTAATTAATGACGTTAATGAACTTGAAAACCTTTGTGATTTATCGGTACGTGGGTTAGATGAGATAATAGACTATCAAAACTACCCCGTTAAAGCGGCAGAGCGAAGCACTAAAGCACGAAGAAGTCTAGGCATAGGGTATATAGGCTTGGCCCATTATCTAGCAAAATTAGGGTACGGGTACAACGATAAAAAAGCATTAGAATCAGTAGATAGGCTATCTGAAGCATTTCAATATTATCTATTAAGAGCATCATGTAACCTTGCAGAAGAAAAAGGTAAGTGTACTGCATTTGACAGAACAAAATATGCAGATGGTGAACTACCACTTGATCATTACAAAAAAGATGTTAATAAAATTATTCCACACAAACAAAGAATGGCTTGGGAAAGTTTAAGAAAAGATATTGCAAAACACGGATTAAGAAATTCCACACTATCTTCTCAAATGCCAAGTGAAAGTTCTTCCGTAGTTTGTAATGCGACTAATGGCATTGAACCACCAAGAGCATTACTATCAATTAAAAAATCTAAAAAAGGTCCATTAAAACAAATTGTACCAGGATATGCTAAATTAAAAAACAACTATACTCTATTATGGGATATGCCTAGTAACGAAGGGTATATTAATATTGTTGCAATAATGCAAAAATACTTTGATCAAGCAATTAGTGGTAACTGGAGTTACAATCCAAAACACTTTGAAAATAACGAAATACCTTTATCAGTTATGGCTCAAGATATGCTTACAGCATACAAACTTGGTTGGAAAACTTCATACTACCAAAACACATATGACTTTAAAGGTGAAGAAGACGATGTACAACCAGCAGGATTAAGTGCTGTCATAGACGATGATGACGGTGAAGATGTTGAACTTGAATTAAAAACTCATACTAAAGGAGTACACGTTGTCAACGGAATGGTAAACGGAGCACACACAGATAAATCTGCTGTACTTACTAATACTGAAGACGATTGCGAAGCCTGTACAATATAATAAAATGTCCAAAACAGTTTTTAATACTAAAAGCATTAACTTTGCAAAAGAACCTATGTTTTTTGGTGCGGACCAAGGAATACAAAGATATGATATTTTTAAATATCCTGAATTCGACAAACTTAATCAAACTATGTTGGGTTATTTTTGGAGACCTGAAGAAGTATCATTACAAAAAGATAGATCAGATTTTCAAACATTTCGTCCAGAACAAAAACATATATTCACAGCAAATTTAAAATACCAAACATTACTAGATAGTGTGCAAGGACGTGGACCAGCACTTGCATTTTTACCATATTGTTCTAATCCAGAATTAGAAGGCTGTATTGTTACTTGGGATTTCTTTGAAACGTTACACTCAAGAGCATACACACACATAATGAAAAATGTATATCATGATCCTACAGAAATATTTGACACAATCTTAGCCGACGAAGAAATCTTAAAAAGAGCAAAATCAGTTACAGAGAACTATGACACATTTAATAAACTTGCACAAGAATATTTCATAAAAGGCAAAGGTGATATCAAAGATGTTAAAAAAGCATTATACCTTGCAATGGTTAATGTAAACATTCTAGAAGGATTAAGATTTTATGTTTCATTTGCTTGTACCTTTGCATTTGGTGAACTTAAACTTATGGAAGGTTCTGCTAAAATATTATCATTAATTGCAAGAGACGAAGCAACACATTTAAATCTAACTACTCATATTATTAAAGCATGGCAAAAAGGCGACGATAAAGAAATGCAAAAAATTATAAAGAGTTGTGATAAGCAAGTTATAGAAATGTTTAAAAAAAGTGTTGAAGAAGAAAAAGCATGGACAAAACATTTATTTAAAGATGGCTCAATAATTGGACTTAATGAACGATTACTATCAAAATATGTTGAATGGATAGCAAATAAAAGACTTAAAGCACTTGGGTTTGATCCATTATATGATGTTCCTGCAACACAAAACCCATTACCATGGACCCAACATTGGTTAACTTCTAGAGGTTTACAAGTAGCACCACAAGAAACTGAAGTAGAATCCTACATTGTAGGCGGTATTAAACAAGATATTAAAAAAAAACAGTTTACTAACTTCTCATTATAATAGCCGTTTATTTCCAAGAATAAATATTGGTATGCCAGCATTAGCACGATTAGGAGATCCAGACATACCACACTGCTCAGGCATGGTTAGACAAGGCCATGTTAAAACAGTATTTGCCAACGGCATTCCTTTATCATGCCAAGGACACTTAAACACGACACACACCTACCCAGCCATGCCATTTTGTCTTCCCCATGGAAGGCCAATTATCAAAGGGTCACCAAATGTATTTGCAGAAGGCTTACCTGTTGGTAGAGTTGGCGATCCAATATTACAATGTACAGCCGTTATGAAAGGTTCACCAAATGTATTTGCAAATGGTGGCGGAGCAGGTGGATTTTTAAAATCTGGAGCGGCTGGAGGCGCCAGTTTATAACATGACAATTAATCAAGGTTTAAAATCACTTGCATCGGATTCACCAAACTTTAATAACAATGAAGTATCTAAGTTAATAGCAGATACAAATATTGGCCTTGCAACTATATCATATACACTGGCTAAAGCAATTGACGATGATACTGTACTAACTGCTTCACAAAAAACTAATTTAAAAAATACAATTAATAATAAACCATATTTAAATATTGGACGAATATTCCAAGACTTGGATACACATACTGAAAAAATTTTAACTGGAGAACTTGGAGAGGAAATAGTAACTGGAACATCATTTGATTATAATGAAAAGAACACTGGAACATTTTTAGAACATATGCAAATAGCAGATTCAATTGAAAATTTAATTATAACTTTATTTGATTATACTGCAGAAAGTATAGGTAAAGGTGTTGATGATCATTTTGGTACCTTAAGATTATCTATTAAACCAGATATGAACACACTCCGAGATGGATTAACATTTATAACCAATGCCAGCCTTGCTACTGATACTGCATATCAAACTGCTTGTACTAATCTTTTAAACTTTATAAATTCCATTGAGGATGACTCTACAGACTTTCAACAAACCTTAGATACTTTTGCAAATGCCGTATCAACTGCAGAAACTAATCTTGATACTGCATTATCCAGTGAACCATACTTAACTTTTAAAACGAACATGATATCTGCTAGAGATACAATTAATAATCAAATAACAAAAGAAATTTCAAACATAGGATCAATTAGAACTTATGCAAGAGACCTAGCAAATATACAAGGATATACAGGACTTGCAAACAATAATAAATTAAATGAAATTATAAGAAATTGTACACCACAAACTTCGTGGCAAGATTATTTTTCAAACTATACAGCACGACAAACTGAATTTAATCCTATATACACATATAGCGGTGATAGTACTAACGATGTAATTATTGAAGACGTTTTAAGAGTAGAAGGCTTACCTGATGTTACTGATTATTTAGATATAGATTCGGTTGCTAAAAAACTTTTAAAAGATATACGACTTAAATCTGTAATTCCAAATGTTGGTAAAACTCCAACACAATTAATTGCACTTGCTTGTCAACAATTAGATATCAATGTAGTAGGTAAAGATGTATATGCCCGAAGCAAATCACTTTTAAACAATATGAATAATAATGATATTGAAATCATTAAGCAAAAACTTCAAACCAGCCAAGCAATTGATACACTAGATTAATGAAGAAGATATTAAAGAAAATTTGGGATTGGAAGATTGCATTAATTAGAAAGTATCCAGTGTGGTGTGCATACGCGGCCTGGCTAGAAGGAATTATAGTTGGTATCTTAATATATCATTACTTCATGATGGAAAAGTTAAGTTGTTGTGGACTATATGGATAGATACCAAGTACTCGAAAAATTTGCTAAACAACACAACTGGCAAATAGGGGTTGTTCTTCCCAACAATCAATGGCATATATTTTTAAGTTTGTATTTCTCAGCAGAAAAATGGGGAGATGGCATAACAATTATAAAAGGGAGAACCTTAGATATTGTTGATCAATTCGACAATGCTAGTTTAGATTTTGTATTCCATGATTCTGATCATTCTTATCCATTTGTTATGAACGAAATCAAGGCCTATGCGTGTAAACTAAGACCTGGTGGGTTTCATATAGGAAATGATCTAAATTGGGATCCAGTTAGACAATCAGTTGCAGAAGCATTTGACAATACACACACAGAAATAGGAAAAGGTTGCTGGTATAAGCAAAAAAGTCTATATGATGGTGGGTAATTTATTTTAATTCGACGGTTCCGCCGGCTTCTTCTAGAATCGTTTTAAGTTTTTCTGCTTCTTCTTTTTCAATATCTTCTTTAATTGCTTTAGGTAAGTCCTCAACAAAGTTTTTAGCCTCTAATAATCCTAAATCTAACATAGGTCTGACTGCTTTAATGATAGGAATTTTTTTACCATCAGCAAATGACATTAACATAACTGTGGCTGTTGTTGATTCTTCTTGTACTACTGACGCTGGTGCTGGTGCACTTGTTAAAGCAGTAAGGTCTAATCCCCATGCTGTTTCCAGTCTTTTAGAAAGTTCACCTGCTTCTATTACTGTAAGTTTACCAAGTTCTTCTATTAAATTATCTATCTTTGTCATCGTGTTTGTGTCTGCCCATATAGTGCTCACTCGGTTCGTAATCCCATCTCATTCCCTTGTGTCCTCTTATTTCTGCGTACCACATTCTCAATCTACAAATCAATTTCTTGATTTTATAAGCCACTTTACTTTACTTTCCTATCTTTTTCTTCCTACCAATTGGAAGTTTAATCCAATTATCAACAACCGTTCCTCTTTTATTGGTGTAAGATATCCTAACTGTTGATATTTTATGAGAATTTTGAAACGACTTTACTGCTTTTTTGTAACTCATATGTTCTTTGGTTACTTTTAATTCTTTTTCATCAGTAAAGGTAAAAGTTCTCATACATTACTAATTTAGCATAGAGTTGACAAAATGTCAATGTTATGCTTAAATATATTTGCAAACGTTGAAGTATCTGAAATAAACGTTGCGGACGTCGGGGCAGTACCGACCACCTCCACCAATATTACTTGGTGGCTTATGTAATCCCTTTCGGGGGTGAACTAGGATCGACGGACGTGTAAAGAGATATGGAGTTTGTCCAGTTGGTACGAGGTAACGGCCAGTTTTTAAATGCAAACAAACGAGCATTAGGTTTTGCTGACCTAACATTTATGTTACAAAGCAAAACTGAATTGAGATTAGCGGCGTAATAGCCAATAATGTCTGGGGTTTGGGCAACACCTCGCAACAGAAGTTGCCCTATTTAAAAACAACACATAACTTATACCTTCATATAACTCATGCAACTATTGATTTAAATAATTGTATATGTTTAAAATAATCGCAATAGTTTGTACTATCACTTATAGTGGTCACGTAATGGATTGTACCAGAATGGAAGAAACAGATAGAAGAACATTCCATACTAATGAAGCCTGCGTTGAAGAGGCTGGATATAAACATAAGCAACTTGAAGGAATCCTTGCAAGACCTGAATTTTCCGACCAACAGTTTACTTTAAAAGTATTCTGCGAAGAAGTAGAATAAAATAATTAAACATTCACATAACTTATACTTTCACTTAATTCATACCTTTACGTCTTTAAATAATTCTATAGGGGTGTGTTAAAAATGTTCTTAATTCCGGGTGATCAAAAGAAATTTAGAAGTCAATGGAGAAAGGTTAGAAAACCTGCACCCAAAGTACCTGATATTACCTGCCCTGCGATTGATGATATACTTAATAGACTAGAAAAGTCAATTGACGATAAACCAATGACTCTTGCAAAATACAAATTTTATGAAAGACAAATGGAAAAACTTCGTAAAGCAAATGAGGCTTTACGTGATTCAGGCAAGTACTGGCACGATATTTGCAAAGAAGAAATGCAAAAATACCACGGAACTAAAACTTAACACAAAATAATCAATAAATACATACATAATGGCAAAACTAGGTGACCCTACTGATTTCAGTTATCGTATTGACAAAATACTAAAAGTAGTCGATGGCGATACAATTGATGTTAGAATCGATATGGGTTTTGATATAAAATATAAAAGCAGAGTTAGACTATTCGGCATTGATACACCAGAGAGTAGAACAAGAGATTTAGTTGAAAAGAAATACGGTTTAATATCTAAAAAGTTTCTACAAAGTGCATTAGCAAGTGGTACGAAGAAAATTATCAAAACACACAAGGGAGAACAAACAGGTAAGTTTGGTAGAATACTTGGTGAAATATTTATTGATGGTAAAAATATCAATTTAGAAATGTGTAAAAAAGGCTATGCCGTTGCTTATTATGGACAAAACAAAAAACTTGTCGAAGGACAACATATCAAGAATAGAAAAAAAGTAAAGTAATATTATTCACATGGATATAAACATAGGCAACGATAAATCATTTATACTAATAGCCGGACCATGCCAAATTGAATCTCAAGAACACGCATACAAGATGGCATCCGAACTCAAAGAACTTGCGTGGTACCAAGGTGTACAACTAATTTACAAATCATCATTTGATAAAGCAAATAGAACTTCATTACATGGTAAACGAGGTTTAGGCCTAACCGAAGGCTTAAAAGTTTTTGATTATCTTAAATCAAAGATGGATATTAATATTATTACAGATGTACATACAGTAGAACAATGTTCTATTGTAGCACCACACGTAGACGCACTACAAATTCCTGCTTTTTTATGCAGGCAAACAGATTTATTAATAGAAGCGGGTAAACAAAACATATGGGTTAATGTTAAAAAAGGACAATTCCTTGCACCTTGGGATATGACCAATGTTGCAGAAAAAATTGCATCAACAGGTAATAAAAAAATTATGTTATGTGATCGGGGTACATCATTTGGTTACAATACTCTTATTAATGACATGAAAGGATTGCATGACATGAAAAAAATAGGATACCCTGTTATAATTGATGCTGGACACTCTTGCCAACAACCAGGAGGCAAAGGAACATCATCAGGAGGCAATAGAGAACATATACCTATAATTGCAAAAGCGGCCGTTGCCGTTGGCGTTGCTGGTGTGTTTATGGAAGTACATGATGATCCTGATAATGCATTTTCAGATGGGCCTAATAGTTTACACTTAAATAGTTTAGTACCTTTATTAAAAAAGTTAAAATCGATTGACCAAATAATAAAATGCAGGCCCGAAGTTTAATATTAATTTTTTGTGTTACAATAATTCTACCCAACTGTACTGCTGGTCATCACACCTTTGTTTCTCCTTGCTATAATGCAAAATATGATACATTACTGTTAGATGGTGCAAGAACTGTTAAAAGAATTGTTAAAGATGATTGCTTTGAAAAACCAGAAGTTGTAGGTTGGCATTACCATAAGTCATTCTAATACTTGACAACACACCAACTCCTGCTATAATAAAGAATATGGAAAACTTTCCTGAACAACCGACCTGCATTAATTTAAACTGTGAACGTCTAGTAGTATATTCTCACACAAAAAAGAGCGGGGACAAACGATGGCGACCTGTATGCGGTAGATGTCATTTAGCATCTTATGGTGCAAAGCCTTTAGATGAAGGAGTAGTTGAAGTTAAAAAAACTTATTGTGAGAACATTGATGAGCGACTTGATTATAAATGCACAGCCACTATTCCATATAAAGGAGCATTAGAATTAGATCACATAGATGGTAATGTGTTGAATAATGTTGTAGAAAATGTTCAAACACTTTGTAAAGTATGTCACTCATATAAATCTCATAAAAGCAACGATTTTAAAAAAAATAGGAACAAACAACCTATTAAGTTAAGACATTGGTCCCATCGATACACTTGACAACCACGTAATCTGTGCTATAATTATACTGGTAATTTAAATAAATGCCTAAGGAAAAAGATTATACCAAAACGGTTATTAAACAATGGAGCGGTCCACCTTACTCCTACAAAGTTTTGGTGGATGGTAAATGGATTAAGATGTCTGGATTTGATAAAGAACATATTAATAATCAATTACATCCAAAAAAGGCAAAAAAAGTGTTAAAAAACTTACAAGGATAATTTATGGGACTTGAACAATACATCGTTAGAGAACTTAAACGAGACATCAAATATTTGATTAAAAAAGTGGCGGACTTAGAGCAGAAAATAGAAGAGGCTCATCCAACTAAAAAGCCTTATACAGAATCACAAAAAATGCAAGACGAATTGGAGCCTATAAGAGATGAGTAAAGCAACAAAAAAAACTATTATTCGATGGCAAGTATTATCAGATATGATTCAAGACGAACAATGGAGCACTCTTAAGATTAAAGAATTGTGGAAAAAAGATCCAAAGTTTGGAAAATGGTTTAGAAAAAATGTTTTAGATGACTATTCAAAAGAATCAGGCCACAGATTTTACCCTTCAAAGTTTAGGGGAGAGTATGGATCGAAAGATTAGATATGAGTAAACTTATATGGAATACACTTTTTTATATAGTTTGGTTGCCAATTTGTTTAATACTTGTTGGAGTAGTAATGCTTTGGGCAATATTAATAACTTGGTTCAATAATATTATAAGTTTTTTTAAATGGCTTTTTAAATGATTGATACAATGTATAAAAAAGTTTCTAGAGTTATTCCTGAGATAGAATGGAAAGTTCATGAACCTTATATTTCTAGTATCAATAAACTAAAAAAAGAAAAAAATGCAATTATACTTGCACACAATTATCAAACACCCGAAATTTTTCATTGTGTTGCTGACATAGTAGGAGATTCTTTAAAATTAGCCAGAGAAGCAAAAAACACTGATGCAGATATTATAGTAATGGCTGGTGTAAACTTTATGGCCGAGACAGCAAAAATAATGAATCCAAGTAAAACTGTTTTAATTCCTGACCCACAAGCAGGGTGTTCACTATCCGAATCAATCACAGGTAAAGATGTGCGTTTAATAAAAGAAATGAATCCTGGCATACCAGTTGTAACGTATGTCAACACATCTGCTGACGTTAAAGCAGAATCAGATATATGTTGTACATCATCTAATGCAGTAGAAATAGTTGAATCATTAGGTACTGACAGAGTTATTTTTCTTCCAGATGAATACCTTGCAAAAAATGTTGCCGCACAAACAAAAGTAGGAATTATTATGTGGCATGGAACTTGTATGGTTCATGAACAATTTACAGCAAAAGAAATTAGAGAATACAGAAAAGCCAATCCTGGTATTACTATATTAGCACACCCAGAGTGTTCACCTGAAGTTATTGCAGAAGTAGACTATGCTGGTTCAACAAATAAAATGAACAATTATGTAAAAGAAAAACAACCTGCAAAAGTCCTTATGGTTACAGAATGTTCTATGAGTGACAATGTTTCAGTAGAGAATCCAAACGTGGAATTTGTTAGACCATGTAATTTGTGTCCGCATATGAAGAGAATTAATCTTCCAAAAATATTAGAATCTTTAATGTTAAACGTACACGAAGTAAAAATTAATAAACACATTTTAGAAAAAGCAAAACTTCCAATAGAGAGAATGTTAAATGGCGCATAAAAGAGAAATGAAAGATATGATTAAAACAATTAATCTTCATGCTAAAAGTTATGCAGGTGGCAAGGGAATTAATCCACGAGTACTTTATGCTATAGAACAAGTACCACGACATAACTTTGTTGCACATTTTCCTTATGGCGATGGTCCTGTACGAATTGGTCATGGTCAAACTATTTCACAACCTTTTATTGTAGCATACATGACCGATATACTTGAATTACAACCTTTACATAAAGTATTAGAAATTGGAATGGGATCAGGATACCAAGCGGCGGTGCTATCAGAATTATCACATGAAATTTATACTGTTGAAAGAATTCCAGAATTAGCAGAACAAACAAAAACATTACTTGAAAGACTAGAATATAATAATATAAAAATTAAAGTTGGCAATGGATATGAAGGCTGGAAAGAACACGCACCTTATGATAGAATTATCGTAACTGCTACCGCAGATGAATTAATACCACCACAAGCACTAGTTGATCAATTAGTAGAGGGTGGAAAAATGATTCTACCAATCAAAAGGCCTGCTGGTAATGAAGAATTAATTCTTATAACCAAAACAGGAAAAACATATACAGAAAAATCTTTAATAGGAGTACGGTTTGTTCCGTTGGTTAATGAAGTTTGATTGTTTTTATAAGGTTAAAATTACTAGAGGAAAAAAAACTAAAATAGAACGTTGGGGATATTATCCTTATAGTATGGTTATGAAAGATGTAAAAGAACTTTACAAAGAGGGTGCTGATGCAGTAGAATTAGAAATGATAACAGAGAAACAATTTAATAATGCACCAAATCCTAATTTAACAGATAAAGAAATAAAAGAAATTTTTTAAATGAAAACTTTAGGATATATGAATAGTCATTTAAAAAAGAAACCTAAGTCAAAGACTAAACCAAAGCAGTATCCATTAGATGAATACATTGATAAAGTTTGGTATGATGATTGGCTAAAGAAACAGAAAGATAAACCTAAACCAAAGCACTATTGGAAAGTTGGGGGAACGGATTAAAATGAGTTGCTTGTCTTTATTTTTTGCATTATCAATGCACGTTGGGTTAGAAGGAAATTATAATAACTATCATCCACACGCACGGTGTCAGAAGGATACTTTAATATCTGGAGTTTATTATAATAGTGAAGACCACGTATCTACCTATGTTGGTATGGAATATAAAGGATTAGAATTAGGACTCGTTACTGGTTATGAAAGTGAAAACATACTTCCTATGATTAGATATAAAAAAAATAATTGGTTTATTGCTCCTGGTTATGAAGTTGATGGAACTTATGGAGTTGTAATTGGTTTGGAGTTTAAATTAAAATGAAACCAGAAGAAGTAAAAAATTTAACTGAAGGTCTTAAACACCTAGCATTATTCAGAAAATCTACAGGTATTAATCCTATAGACAATTATGGATACAGAGAATTAATGCAAGTTGTTGAACTTAGACAAATACTACCTAGCATTGAAAAAGTTTCAGGAAGAAAAGGTGTAGATGCACAAGCATTAAAAGAAGGATACAAAAATATAGAACTCAAAAGTAGTCAATTTGTAAAAACACCTACATTGGATAACTGGCAGTCTGCTATGTTCGATATGAGTAAAACAGAGGACATTAATAAACTGTATCAGTTTGAAGGACTTGGCCATGGACTATTCAATACTAACGGAGATGCAATTCCTATGGCCAGTTATTGGATAAGCAAAGAGCATATTAAAAAAATACATCCGTTGTTTGATAAAAAAGTTAATGAATACAAAATACTTAAAGAAAATAAACCAGGCGGTAGATTAGCAATTTACATTTCGCCTAAAGATTTATTACAATATTTAGATATCAAAGATATAATTTGGTTTAGAAATGGAGGACAAATTGAAAGAATATAAATTAAATGTAAAAGTAGGTGACAAAGTAGAAGTAGGACGATTTCGTAATGTAATTGCAAAAGTAAAAGCAATTGAAATAGATGAACATGGACAACCTGTTATTATAACAAACAAAGGTGCTAAAAAATTATTAAGTTGTCGTTTAGTAAAATTATATAAAACGTCAAAACAAATATTAATGGAAAAGAAAAAATGACGCCTAACGATGCAGTATTATATATAATTCTGGTTTGGCCAATTGGCTTTATATTTCTTTATTTTTTATTTGGTAAATGGCTAGGTCCTGAAAAAGAAGAAGAAGAACCGGACAACAAACTTACCTCTTTATTTAGATAATTAAAGTATATGTTAAAAGAAAAAAGTAAAATTTTAGATAAAAAACTAAATCAAGACTATAAAGCAGGATTTGTTACAAATGTTGAATCAGTAACATTACCTCCGGGTCTTAACGAAAACACTATAAAACAAATTTCAAAAATTAAAAAAGAACCTGCATGGTTGCTTGAATTTAGATTAAAAGCATATCAAAGGTGGAAGGCAATAAAAGAACCTTCTTGGGCAAAACTTAATATTAAACCAATAAACTATCAAGGAATTTCATATTACTCAGCACCTAAAAAACCACTAGCATCATATGATGATGTTGATCCAGAAATTAAAAAAGACTTTGAACGATTAGGAATACCGTTAGGTGAACGTGCCAAACTAGCAGGTGTGGCCGTTGATGCAGTATTTGATTCTATATCTGTTGCAACAACATTTAAAGACGAATTAGCAAAAAAAGGAATTATATTTTGTTCGTTCTCAGATGCAGTACAAAAACATCCTGACATTGTAAAAAAATATTTAGGATCAGTTATACCTATAAGTGATCACTCATTTGCCGCTTTAAATTCTGCTGTATTCACTGATGGATCTTTTGTATATGTTCCACCAGGTGTAAGATGTCCTATGGAATTATCAACATACTTTAGAATAAATCAAGCCAATACAGGACAATTTGAACGAACTTTAATTATAGCAGACAAAGGAAGTTATGTAAGTTACCTTGAAGGATGTACTGCACCAATGAGAAACGAAAATCAACTTCACGCCGCCAATGTAGAATTAATTGCTGAAGATGATGCTGAAATAAAATATTCAACAATACAAAATTGGTATCCAGGAGACAAAGATGGCAAAGGTGGCATATACAATTTTGTAACTAAACGTGGAAAATGTAAAGGACGTAATTCTAAAATTACATGGACACAATTTGAAACTGGTTCTGCTATAACTTGGAAGTATCCATCTTGTTTATTAATGGGTGATAATTCCGTAGGAGAATTTTATTCCGTAGCAATGACAAATAATCATCAACAAGCAGATACAGGAACTAAAATGATTCATTTAGGCAAAAATACACGAAGCACTATTATATCAAAAGGAATATCAGCAGGACATTCATCAAACACATATCGAGGGTTAGTAAAAATTTCTAAACGTGCAGAAAATTCAAAAAATTTTACACAATGTGATTCATTAATGTTTGGTGATAATTGCTCTGCAAAAACAATTCCTTACATTGACAATAGAAATAAATCAAGTCGTTGCAACCACGAAGCAACAACATCTAAATTAGATGAAGAACAATTATTTTATGTAAGACAACGAGGATTAGACCAAGAAAATGCCACCAACTTAATTGTATCGGGTTTCTGCAAACAAGTATTTCAGAATTTACCGATGGAATTTGCAGTAGAGGCCAATAAACTACTCGAAGTAAGTATGGAAGGCTCAGTAGGATAGTGACAGAAACAACTGAAGACAAACAAAAATATAAACTAACTCATAAACAAGCAGACACAACTGTAGACTCTCCGTGCATTGGAGTATGTACATACGACGAATCGGACGAATTTTGTGTAGGTTGTAATCGAAGTCAAGAAGAACTACAAAATTGGTGGATTATGACTAAAGAACAAAAATTAGAAACACTCGAAAAACTTCTAGATAGATAATAACAACCATTAGTTGCAATCGTTGGTTGACAAATTTCCAAATTCTGTTATTATAGTATTAATAATCGTTGTGAGTGCCTCAGTTTAATTTCATTTGTCAATCACAATAGTGCACCATTAGTGTCTATATTTAGATGCCGATTAATTCGGCGATTTTAGATTGCACGGCAAACAACGATTAAATGAATTTTATGATTAAACAAATACCAATCTCAAATCAACATGGTGAGGACAAAGACGGAAATCCTATCTATATAGACAGAATATATGGTGACTTACACAAACATAGTACACTAGTTCAAAAAGACGGTTCAGACTATACTGGCAAACTTTACCATAGAAGAAGACTAATCCAAGGTGTTGATGGCAATAATTATTATTCACAATGTACGGTAACCGACGATGGCAGATGGTTTGATAATTGTGGTATGCCAATGGAAAAACCAAAGCAAGTAGAAAAAGATCCCGATAAAGTAGACAGAGAACCAGAGAAACCAACCGTTAATGAATTTGATATGTTAAAAAAACTAAAATGAAACGTAAAGAATATAAACAAAGAGACACTAATAATTCCGCAGACGACGAGTTTGGATTTAATTATAATATAAGTGACAACAAACCAAAGAAAAAAGCAAAGAAAAAGAAAAAACCTAAAGAAAAGTTTAATCACTTTAAAGGTTTAGGCGGTGGCAGTAGCAGTAGGGGACCATGGCTAAAATAACACCACTAGCAAAAATGTTCGAGCCAAGCAAAGATAGATTAATTGCCAACGCAAAGAAAATGATGGAAACTGCTAGTGATCCTGAATTTAAAACAATTTGGCAAAAAATTTACGTTCACTTACTTAAACAATACAAAAAACTCAATTAAACCAACGGTATTACCTGGTTGACAAAAAACCATAATATGCTATAATAACGGTAATTAGGAGGAACTTTATATGTATAAATGTTCAGTAAAAAGTCAATTAGTATTAGATAGCGTCAAAAAAAGATGTCATTCTGACACTCAAACTGACAATAAATGGAAAGGCCGTTCTGGAAACTATATGTTCATTATGGGCAGAGAGAATTCAGATGGTAGAGCAACAGGTGTTGTGCATAAGTTCGCACCAGATGGTGTAACGCACAAACTTGCTGGTTCATTTAAAATACTCGCAGACGGAAATATAACAAGATTTACTGGTTTGTCAAAAGCAAACTGGAATGACTATATGTCCAAGGCAGAAGCAGAATATAAGAATAATTCTGAATTGCCAATTGGTACTGCGGGAGAAACTGCAAAAGAAAAAATTGCAATATAACTATGTTGGTGCTATAGGTCAGAGCACCAATATAACACATTATGAGTAAACGCATGAACAAAAAACTAAAAACATTATGGCAAAGCCTTATCATGGCTGTATTCCTAGTATCTTTTATAGTCGGTGCATTTGTCTATGGAACATACCATCCAAATAAAGTATCACTTACTAATCTATCAAACAAAATTTATAAACAAGAATTAGAAAAAATTGCATTTTTAAATTTAAAAGAACCTGAATTTGAATATAGTGATAGTGACAGTTTTATTATAGCAATAGGTAAATGCGTTGACTTTATAAATTTTCACACTGACAGAAGAGATAGAATTCCAACGTCAATTATTATAGCAATGGCAGGTATCGAAACAGGATGGGGTACATCAAGATTTGCAGTAGAAGGCAATAACTTATTTGGTGTAAGAACTTGGAATTTAGATTTACCACATATGAAACCTCTTGCAATACCAGATGCAAAATTTGGAATTAGAAAATATCCAACAAAATGTGATTCTGTGAGAGATATGATTGACATATTAAATAATCATCCTGCTTATGCAGATTTTAGAATTACAAGAGATCTTCAAGTTAAAGATGGTAAATGGAATTACAAAAAATTATTAGAAGGTATAAGTGCCTGGAGTATAAACGAAGATTATTCAAAAATTATTTCTAAAGCAATCGTTGACAGAAACCTTCCATAAAGTTATAATTGCTTTATGGGTTTTATACAATTAAAACTACCAAAAAAAATCAGACGCAAAAAATTGTCGGACACGGCAAGAAAAAGAAAAGCATTAGCATATCATCAATCTTGGCTTGAAAAACGAGGCCTTGATTTAAAAAGTTTAAAGAAACGATTAACAACTTGGACTGGTTACCCTATACCAGATTACTCAACTGATCCAAACTACCCACCTTGTTCAGATAAGATTCCAGTAAGTGATGGTGGTTCTAAAAAAGAACAATTTATATACAGTGGAGAAAGAAGACTATTAGGAATAGCAACAATGCATAAGTCTAATATGGTTCCTGTATTTGATGAAGAAGATGCCAAAGATATAGCAAGGATGAGACGATGAAGTATATTGATTATATAAAACACATAATAAGCATAAGGCCATTTAAAAATGTATTAAGGTTTCCAATTGAAAAAGTTATACAAAAGGATATGGACGACCAAGAAGCAAGAAAAGATACACCTCACAAAGAATGGCTTAAAGGGTATAGAAAATGGAAAAGAAAAATGGAAAAACACAATAAGAAGAAAGATGGTTAACAACTATATTAAAAGTCTAGCAAATTTTTTGTTTAATAAAATAGACGAATATCAAAATGATCCAGTAGTCCGAAAAACAAAACCTATGCTTTGGCCTTCACAACTCTATATTACTGAACAAAAAATAGAAGAGTGGATAGGCGAGCACGACAAAACAGAAATAGGAATATAAATGTTAAAAGCATTTTGGGGCAGTAGGCAATGGCTGTTATGGGCATGGGGAGGTTTAGGACTTTTAATTATTTCTTTATGGTTTCAAGTTAAATTAACCGTTGCCATTAATACATGGTACGGTGGTTTTTACGACTTACTTCAAAATGCAGGCGATTATGTAGATAAGTCACAAATAGGTATAAACCTTTTATTCAGTAAACTAATTTCATTAAAATATACATTAAGTGGATTCAATCCTGAAATTGAAGTTTCTTTTTCAGAAATTGCCTTTCCTTATATTGCATTAGCAATTTTTACAGGTTGGTTCACAAGAATATATGGATTGCGTTGGCGAGAAGCATTAACATTTAATTATATTCCACGTTGGCGTAATGTAGATGCAGAAATAGAAGGTGCGAGTCAACGTATTCAAGAAGACTGTAATAGATGGGCAAGAATAGTTGAGTCATTAGGTTTACAAGTTGTTAGAGCAACAATGACACTTATTGCATTTATTCCAATCTTATGGGCATTTAGTGATAAAGTTGATTTGCCAATTATTCGAGATATTGAAGGTTCATTAGTTTGGGCAACATTAATAGTTTCATTAGGTGGTATGTTAATAAGTTGGTTTGTAGGTTGGAAACTTCCTGGACTTGAATACAACAATCAAAAAGTTGAAGCGGCATTTAGAAAAGATTTAGTATTGGGTGAAGATAATAAAGTTGCGTATGCACAACCTGATACATTAGCATCATTGTTTACAGGTATTAAATTTAATTACCATAGACTATATTTGCATTATGGATACTTTGATTGTTGGGTAACATTTTACGATCAATTTATGATCATTGCACCGTATATTATTATGGGTCCTGGCTTGTTCACAGGTATAATAACATTAGGAGTAATGGTTCAAGTATCAAATGCATTTAGTAGGGTTCATGGTGGCTTTGCATTATTCTTACATAACTGGACAACAATTACCGAACTTCGTAGTATATGGAAACGTCTAAATGAATTTGAACAAAACTTAATTAAGTATGCAAAATAAATGACAGAAACAACCTTATTACTTTTAATTTTAGCATTGTTTATTATGTGTATTGTTATAGCACATTGGTTTGATCGACGCATTGTAAAAAAGATTAAAAAACTTGAGAAATATCAAATTAAAAAAGGTATTCTTAAACGACATTTTTATTCCAAAAAAAAGTAATCAATGTATTAGAAATCAATAACTACTCATATAATGAAAATAGTAGGAATTATCGGTGCAGGGAAAATTGGTAAAACCATTGCAACCTACTTACGATCAGCAGACTTTCAAGTTAAAATAGCAGATGTAGAACAACGTGATATTGATGGGTATGTACATCTTGATGCTAGTGATATACCAACACTAACAAAATTTGTAGAATCCGTAGACATTGTAGTATCAGCCACACTATTTTATCTCAACATAGATATTGCTGATGTATGTGCCAAAACTAATACTGCATACTTTGACTTAACTGAAGATACAGAAGTTTCGGAACATATTAGAGGATTAGATACAAAAGCATTCATGATGCCACAATCTGGATTGGCTCCGGGGGCAGTAAACATTATAGCATCAGACTTAATTAAAAAATTTGATAACGTACACAAAGTTAAAATGAGAGTTGGTGCACTACCTAAATACCCAACCAATGCTATGGCCTACTACCTAACATGGTCCACTGATGGACTTATTAATGAATACGTAAACCATTGCGACATCTTATCCAATTACAAACATATTAAAACACAACCTCTTGATGGCTTAGAACAAATATACATAGATGGCAATAGGTATGAAGCATTTAATACATCAGGTGGCTCTGCTTCAATGTGTCATACATTTAAAGACACGGTTAGATCATTAAGTTATAAAACAATTAGATATCCAGGACACCAAGCATCTATGAAATTCTTACTGGACGATTTAAATTTAAAACATAACAAGAAAAAATTTGTATATCTATTTGATCAAGAGGTTCCATACACGACTGCAGATGTAGTAGTAATGCTAGTATCTGTTATTGGTGAAAAAGATGGTACACTATTAGAAAAAACTTGGTCAAAAAAGATATATGGTGAAAACGAACATAGTGCAATACAAAGATCTACTGCATCTGGTGTATGTTCACTTGTAGTTGCTTATGCTAATAACGAATTAAAAGGTGAAGGCTTTGTTAGTCAAGAAAGTATAGACTATAAAATTTTTACTAATAACAAATTTGGAGAGATTTATTCATGAAACGAGAAACATATAATTTATTAGTAGGTGATTCTATTACTGTACAAAAAATTTGGAAGACAACTCCTGCACCAAAACGTGGTGAACTAATTAGATTGTTTGGAAATAATTTAAGAAAAAACTTAATTTCTTTAAGCAAAGATGTTACTAGAGAAAGTAGAAAAATTTTAGTTGAAGGAATTGGAGAAGTTCAAGAAGTAATAGATATGTGTGACTTTGCAGTTGGCCTATCTAGACAATTATATGGATTAACAATGCCTTCAGAAAGAAAAGATCATCGTTTACAAGAAATTTGGAATCCATTAGGTGTAGTAGGTGTTATTACTGCTTTTAATTTTCCAGTTGCTCCATGGGGATGGAATTTTTGTTTAGCAATAATTTGTGGCAATAGTGTTATATGGAAACCATCACCTAGAACAATGAAAGTATCATACAAGTGTAAAGAGATTTGGAATGAAACAGTTAAAGAATTTGGAATGCCTGTTAAAGATCTTTTACAAGTTATTGATGGAGCCAATCCAGAAGCAGAATGGATGGCCGATGATGAAAGAATTAACTTATTAAGTGCAACAGGTTCATGTGAAATGGGTAGAGCATTAGCACCTCGAGTATCTGCAAGATTGGGTAAAGGCTTATATGAACTAGGAGGCAATAATGCAATGATTGTATCACAATACGCAAATTTAGATTTAGCCTCTCGAGCAATTGTTTTTAGTGCAGTAGGTACTTGCGGTCAACGATGTACATCATTAAGAAGATTAATAGTACACGAATCCATATATGATATATTATTACCAAAATTAAAAAAATCATATAGCAATCTTCCAATTGGTGACCCAATAAACAGAAAGAATTTAGTTGGACCATTAATTGACAATAAAGCATTAACTAAAATGCAAGACGTTTTAACAAAATGTGTTGCAATAGGATATAAAATACATGGTGGAGAACCTTTACCTGACCTTGGTGATTCGTATGTTAAACCTGCTCTTGTAGAAGTAGACGATCAATCTGGATTAGTAAAACAAGAAACTTTTGCACCAATCCTTTATATAATGAAATATAAAACCCTTGACGAAGCAATTAATTTACATAACGATGTACCACAAGGATTAAGTTCGTGCATATTCACAAACAACATACAAGAAGCCGAAACATTTATATCTGCAGTTGGATCTGATTGTGGTATTGTAAATATTAATATAGGGCCATCGGGTGCAGAAATAGGTGGAGCATTTGGTGGAGAAAAAGATACCGGTAGTGGTAGAGAGTCTGGCTCTGATGCTTGGAGACAATATATGAGGAGATCGACAGTCACAACAAATTATGGCAAAGAATTACCTTTAGCACAAGGTATTGTGTTTGACGCATAATAGTATGCCAAGAGGCTTCTATAAAGACCCTGACATTTCTTTTAATATTAAAAAACTACAACAAGCAGTTAAAGAAGTAGATTCACGAGTAGCAAGACAATCTCCATTAGGTAAGAATGATCTTAGTGCAATATGTCTAACACAAATACCTGGGGATCCAAATTCTATTACAGGTGGAAATGTTAGAGGATTATTTTGGACAACACCCGATAGTACATATAAAGAAGTTCAAAGAGAAGAACCTATTAATGAAGAACAATATTCTGAATTTGTAAAACTATTTGAAAATACCTATTTTAAAGAAGTATATGATACATTACTAACCAAATATAAATTGGGTAGAATTAGATTACTTTGGAAAATGCCACGTACAACATTAAGTTGGCATAGAGATCCAGAACCAAGAATACATATTCCTATTATAACAAATTTTGGTGCTCGTATGTGTGTTGATAATGTAGTTCATCATATGCCTGCAGATGGATCAGTATGGGTTACTAATAATACAAAATATCATAATGCATTTAATGGTGGTGAAGAGGATAGAATTCATCTTGTAGCCACGGTTTTAAAATGTGATATGTCTATATTTGAGGAACATGATAAAAAGTTATTATAAAATACTAACTGACTTTGTAATGCATTACCTTAGATTAGATTTACAACTACATTTCTTCTGGTCTTTCTTTTTAACAATGTTTGGAATATTTTGGTTACCATTATTACTTACAGGAATTATTGCAACAATTATTAAAGAAGGATTAGACTGGTGGAGCAAAGGGCATTGGAGTTGGGATGACTTTTGGTTTGGTTTTTTTGGGTGGATTTTTGGTATAATTTGCTTCTATAACCTTTTCTGGTTTTAAATCTGGTAAAAAAACCTAATGAAATCAATGACTTACGCAAGAACAACTTTGGTTGACATTTACCAATGATCTGTTATACTTGTAGTATTATGTTTAGATTAATAATATTAGTTGCAATATTTCTAGCAGTTTATCCAATGATCGGAAATGGTTACGAGCAATTTATGAACGACTTTAATATTAAAGGCGTCGGCGATTTCGTATCCAATATGTTCAATGGTATTGTTAGTTTTATTGACAACTTACAATCATAGGGGAAAAGATGAAATATCTAAGTAAACTATTCCTTATATTATTTGTTGGTGTATTATTAGCACAATGTTCGACGTATAAGATTAAACCTGATATGTCTAAGAACGGTGTAGTTAATAAAACGCCAGACTGGTATGTGGAATACAAACACGAAACTTGGACAAAGTATCAAGAGGCGGCAACTGCTGTATCTCCAGATATGGAATTAGCAGTTAAGAAGGCTACTTTACTTGCCAAGGCTAAACTTGTAGACAGAATTAATGGAGAAGTTAATAACAGAACTACCATTAATAAAAATGAAGCAG
>Ga0257107_1000150_pt1 | contig 25478 bp, 21 predicted proteins | sample LP_taG_2_FD_190178 | JGI IMG/M metagenome (GOLD analysis project Ga0257107, IMG submission 190178) | Marine microbial communities from Northeast Subartic Pacific Ocean, Canada - LP_J_2011_P26_500m | ecosystem: Environmental > Aquatic > Marine > Oceanic | place: Canada: Northeast Subartic Pacific...
GAATATTGTGTTTTGCCGAGTAAGCCGTTGCCAGCTGGGCGAATGAGCCCGGTGCCGATGCATTTGCCCAAAACAGATCATTGACAGAGCCGCGGCCTCGCTGTGGCAGCCCGCCGTAGCCCGTATCTTTGAGTTTTTCAACACCAACAGCGAGTGCGATATCACAGGCACCCGAAGCTACTGCATAGACTGCACCGCGGAATGCCTCGGTACCGCTGGCACAGAAGTTCTCCACTCGCGTCACAGGGATATAGGGAAGTCGAAGCGCCATTGCCAGCGGGATACCAGATTTTCCGACATGCTGTTCCTCGATGGCAGTGCCCAACCAGGCAGCCTCGATTTGGCTTGTCTCGATACCACTGTCTTCCAGGGCTTCGGCGTAAGCCTCGACCATTAAGTCTTCAGCATTGTCGTTCCAGCGCTCGCCAAATTTGGAGCATCCCATGCCCAGGATAGCGACCTTGTCTTTGATGCCTGATGCCATAGTTGAGTCTCCTCAGTGTGTATCGTATTGCGGTGTTGCTTTCCAGAAGTAGCGGCGAAAACCGCGCAGCGTATCGTAGTCCTTCACTCGGAATACCATTCGCATGGAAATCCCCACCTCTAGTTCAACGTCGGGGTCAATGTCGGTGAGATCACTCATCAGCCGGCCGCCACCGTCAAACTGTACCATGCCGAAATAGGTTGGGGGATCGGGGGAATAAGTCAGGCGATCGGCGGTATAGGAATTGAGTTTTGCTGCTTTGTCGGCAAAGGGTTCATCTACCTGGCTGCCGATTGCACCACAGTCCGGGTTGACACAGATTTTTGATTTAGGGAACTGGCAGGTGCCGCAGTCCGAACACTGCCCACCCAGCAGTTTCTGCGACATCCCTTTGTTTCGATAGAGCGTACTTAGTCCGGTTTGTTTGTCGACTTCTGCCCGGATGCCGCGTTCCATTGTCAGCAGATTGTTGAATGAAAGATAGCGTGTGTATCGGTTCTCTGGTCGACCGTTAGCGAGATGTCCACTTATAGCCAGCCGATTACCTACCGCCTTGATTGCGTCGGTGGCTTCAAATAGCAGAACATCGCAGCCCTGGCCAAAACCTGCGACCAGGATCTTGTCGCCCGGCTTGGCCTGCTCCAGGGCATGTACCAGCAGCACGAGAGCATGGGCACTACCGGTCTCGCCGCAACTGCTTTGTAAGTTATCCGCCACGGACTCTTCTGCAATCCCAATTTTGCGTGCGAGACCCGAAGCCACGCGGCGCATGGCAACGGGGAAGCAGAACGTGTCGATGTCCTGTGCCGAAACACCGACTTTGTCCAGTAGGTTGTTGATAGCGTTTGGCGCGATCTTCATATAACCCTCATCGCGCACCCACCGTTCTTCCCAGTTGTAGTCAAAGGCCTCACCTTCACCGCGATAATGGTCGACAAAATCAACAGCCTCTGTATGTCCTCCAATATAGTGGGCGATCGGTTCCCCTTCACCGACCAGAACAGCCGCTGCACCGTCGCCGGTGGTTAATTCGAGCGGACTGGCAGCGCGAGCGCGGCGTTTTTCACTGGCTGAAACCAGAATCGGTCCTTCAGCACTGCGAACAGACTGTAGTGCGGTCAACAGGGCAGAACTACCGGCCCGTTGCGATGATGAGATGTCCAGGGTCTGGATTCGAGTGGATAGATTGAGTGCATCGGCAACAATCCCGGCATTTTGCCGGTCTTGAAATGGAAAGCTGGTCGATGCCATATAAATACCAGCGACAGTATTGCGATCAATACCGGTCAGACAGTCCCGCCCTGCCTCGACAGCCATAGTGACACTGTCTTCATCCCAGTTGGCCATGGTTCGTTCACCGTTGGCCAGGCCTTTAAGCGCGGGGTTGAACCAGGCGTTCGCGTTTGCAATGTCTATACGCTGTAGACGCGCTTTCGGCAGATATCCGCCAATTGCCAATATCCCAAGGGCCATTGCGTAACTCCAGTTAGTGTCAGTTCGGGTTCTACCGCACGATCAAGAGCCTTGGGTGCGGTTGGCTCACACACATTTTACAGTCTATAGTGCTTTGTTACCGACTGCCTTTGGCGGGCGCCATTCCAGCGCCGACCCTGGTCAAAGAAAATTCCGCTCAGCGAGATTTGCCAATCGTTTAATCGCGTGTTCCTGGCGATTCAGCACTAAATCTTGCCGACCAGGCTGCGGCCGATGATTTCCCGCATGATTTCGCAGGTACCACCAGCGATGCGGCTCATTCGGGCGTCAGCCCAGGCTCGAGCGATAGGATATTCCCACATATAGCCGTAACCGCCGAACAATTGCAGGCAGTCATCCAGCAGTTCGCAAAGCATCTCTGAGGAGAGCAGTTTGGTGATGGCGGCATCAACTGCATCGAGCTTTCCTTCGAGGTGCATTTGTATACAGCGATCCACAAAAACCCGGAGCATCACTGTTTTCGACTTTACGTCTGCGAGCGTAAACCGCGTGTTCTGAAAGTTTGAGATCGACTGGCCGAAGGCTTTTCGTTCTGAGGTGTATTCGACAGTCCATTCCAGGGCGGCCTCGACGGTCGCGACTGCTCGGATTGCTTGTAGTAGGCGCTCCTGCGGCAGTTGTTCCATAAGCTGGATAAATCCTCGACCCGACTCACCGACGAGATTCGCCACGGGTACATGGACATTGTCGAAGAAAAGCTCCGAGGTGTCCTGCGCCTTCCAGCCGATTTTGTCCAGGTTACGGCCACGTTCGAATCCGGGTCGATCGGTTTCCACCAGAATTAGGCTGGTGCCTGAGGCGCCAGCATCGGGATCGGTTTTGCAGACGGCGATCACGATGTCACAGAGTTGACCGTTGGTGATAAACACTTTCTGACCGGAGACTATGAACTCGTCCCCGTCCCGCCGGGCGGTGGTCCGGATATTTTGCAGGTCGGATCCGGCTGAGGGTTCTGTCATTGCAATCGCGCCAATCGCCTCACCCGCGGCCATCTTGGGCAGCCAGGTTGCTTTCAGGTATTCGGAACCGTAGTGAAGCAGGTACGGGGCGACAATATCGGAGTGCAGCGAAAACCCAGGCCCCATCGTACCGGCTCGTGCCAGCTCTTCCAGAATTACGACGCTAAATAGAAAGTCGGTGCCTGCGCCCCCGTATTGTTCGGGTATGGTGGGGCAGAGCAGGCCATGCTGGCCGGCTTCATGCCAGACCTCCCGGCTGACTTGTCCTTCCTTTTCCCACCGCGGATGATGGGGCACGATATGTTCATCAATAAAATGAGCCACTGATCTACGAAATATCTCGTGTTCCTCGGCGAAAAGTGTTCGCTCAAACATGGTTCAGGTGGTTACGCAGGCCACGGTCACTGCCCTTTAAAAACAGGTTTTCGTTTCTCAATAAAAGCCCTCTGGCCTTCAGCGTAATCCTGAGAAGATCGGGTGAGTTCGCGCCAGTTCATGCCCGCACGTCGACCTGAGGCTTCACCTTCAAATACGGCCCGCCAGAGTGTTTCCTTTTGGGCCTGAATCGCCAGGGGTGCACAGCTTTGTACAATTTCTGTCGCGAGCTCGAATGCGCGGGACTGTGCCTCGCCCACTGGCGTGACGATCTCTACCAGTCCAGCTGCCTGGCACCAGTCCGCATCCTTGGCGTCACCTGGTGCGAGCAGTGCAAAAGCCTTGGCGTAGCCGATCTTACGGGCAAGTTTAAGAGGAATGTCGACAGCGTTGATCCCGATCCGGGCCTCGGACACGGCGACTTTGGCCGTCTCATCAGCGACCACCAGGTCGCAGGCGAGCATGAGATTCACGCCTTCTCCTATACAGTACCCATGGACTGCAGCAATGAGTGGTTTTGCGGTCACCATGTCATCGTCGCTGATCAGAGGGCCGTAACCTTCAAAGGTGCCGGCCTTCATATCTGCCGCGATCGCTTTGACGTCGGCACCCGCAGAAAATGCGCGATCTCCAGCAGCCTGTAAAACACCGACATATGCAGTAGTGTCGTCACGGAAAAGTTGCAGCGCGCGGTTAACACCATCATACATATAACGATCAAACGCATTCAGTACTTCAGGTCTGTTTAGCGTGATTACACCGACGTGGTCACGGCACTCATAAAGCACTCGATTCAGGTCATTCATTGTGTTGTCTTTCATCGGTGAAGTCTGTTGTCGGTAAATTTGTCCGCGGGGGTGGTATTTAGTCTTGTGACTGCTTACCGGTCTAGCGGGTGTTGTTTGCCATTGAACGACTTTTCGTTAGCGTTCTCTACAATGTTGTCGAAGTCATCGAGACAGCGCACATTCACGGTATATCGACTCGGGTCCATTCGTGGCCTGCCGAAAGTATGGATGCCGCAGTAATTACAGAACCAGTGACTCGCTTCGTGTGTGCCGAATTGGTAAAGAGAGAGGTTCTCCCTGCCTTCTATAAGTGTGAAGTGTTTGTCCTGGACGGGGTAATGCAGAATGCCTTTCTTGCAGCATATCGAGCAGTCGCAAACGGATACCTGGTCGATCTCGGTTTCGATCTGGAATACGACACTGCCGCAGTGGCAGCTTCCTCTATAGGTCTGCATGAGATATTCCTTTGTTCGTCGCCTCGACTCAGTGGTCTGTGCTATTCATTAGCCTGTTCAACCAGGCGGGTCTTTCCGGTCGCCCCTTTTAATAGCTCGAACTCGCCTTCATCGATAAACTCGAATGTAGCCCGAAATCGAAGCTGGTGATGGATGGCATTGTCGAGATCACCCGCAAGTGCCTGTTTTTTTTGATCGGGTAAGCCAGCTTTGACTTCGACTTTTACCAGCACCGGCGCTGGGACTACTGGACCTGGGCTGGGTTTCACGATACGAATATTGCCGGTTGTAAGGTCTGAGGTTTTATTGATGACATCGCGGACGGCGTTGGGAAATACGTTGACACCTTTAACCAGCAGCATGTCGTCGACACGGCCCTTGAACAGCATACGGGGTCCAGGTCGACCGCAACGGCACGGTTCGGTAGTCACCTGAATGATATCTTTGTCTCGCCAGCGGATCAGCGGTCCGCACTCCCGCTCTAGACCCGTAAACACGATCTCTCCTTCAACACCGTCCTCAATGGGCAGGGACTGAAGCGATTCAGGGTCGCAGATCTCGAACATGGCATTGTCCTCGGCATAGAAATGAATACCGTTGTGCTCTTCGCAGGATATGCCGGTCGGACTGTGGCAACCGGTTGCACCCATGATGTCGTGCACCATCGCACCGCCAAACCTTTTTTCCAGAGGCTCGTAGATCTCCGGTATTGAGCCGCCCGGTTCCCCAAAAACCACGACTTTTTCAAGACCAAGTGTCGCGGGATCAATACCGGTGCGCTCTTCCATGTGTTTGGCCAGATACTGGGCAAAGGAAACCGTGCATTTGATCGATTTGGGCCGGGTATCGCGAGCGATCTGCGCGACCCGTTCCACACCACTGAGGGCACCCACTGGTACCAGGCAGACGCCATAGGCCATCATTGAATCAACACCTGGGATACCGGCGATCCACATCGAGAGTACGCTGGCGTGCATGACCACATCACCGGGTACTATGCCGAGGCGAACCAGGGCACGGGCCTGGTTGTCATTGGTGATTTCACGATCTTTCAGGGTAAAACCGCTGTAAGTTGGTGATCCGGTGGTTCCGGAGGAAGATGACACGCGGTTGACAGATCTTGGATTGCAGGTGATGTGCAGACCGAACGTGTGCCGCGCTGTCTCTCTGGACGCCTCCTGGCTGGCACGCTCTTCGTCTTTATCGAAAAACGGATACTCCTGGTAGTGCTCCAGGCTTTTCAGGTTCTGCGGATTAACACCGGCTCTATCGAACTTATCCCGATAATAGGGTGATTGTTCATAGACCCGATTGAGGAGGGACTTAAGCTTGATAAGCTGTAGTGCCCGCGTTTCAGAGCGCGACATCAGTTCCTTTTCCGGATTCCACAGGCGCGGATTCATGGGTTTAGGTATTCCCGTGTTTCAGCCAGTGATCAAGATACCCGGTATCTCGATCGTAATCCAGGGTCGTCGATAAGGTGGAATGATATTCTTCCCGTTAACCACAGGCACTTCAGAACGGACAAAGTTGATGAGCGATAACAGCATGACGGGTCAGGTGGCCATAGTGACGGGGGCTGCCAGAGGCTTCGGGCTGGCGATTTCCGAGCGTTTAATGCAACGCGGTGTTCACGTGTTTGGTTGGGATCAGGAACCGTCCCCAATCGTGGATGACAAAAGGTTTCTCGGTGTGCAACGGATCGACGTCACCGACCGGGATGCGATTCAATCAGCTGTCGAGTCGGCACAGGCAACGGCGGGGCAGATCCATATACTGATCAACAATGCGGGAATCAACGGTCCCCAGGTGCCAGTTGAGGACTATCCACTGGAAAACTGGGAGAGAGTAATTGCGGTCGATCTGACTGCAGTCTTTCTATGTACGCGTGCCATCGTGCCACATATGAAACAAGCTGGATACGGACGTATTGTCAGCATTGCCAGCCAGGCCGGTAAAGAAGGGATCGCCAATGTCAGTGCCTATAATGCAGCCAAGGCCGGTGTCATTGGATTTATGAAGGGCATTTCTGGCGAGTTGGCATCATTTGGTATCACTGCCAACAGTATTACCCCGACGCTTGCCGAAACTGATTTGATGAAAGAGATGAGTGACGACTATATCGCCGGGATTAAGGAAAGGACCCTGATGGGTCGTCTATGCCAGGTCGAAGAGGTGGCCGACATGGTGGCCTTCGTGGCGAGTCCAGCCTGCAGTTATTCGTCCGGTGCCTGTTTTGATGTATCAGGCGGTAGAGCCCAATACTAGAGATTCGTTATAGTGTCTGAAACGCTACGATCGTTTGATGACAGTCTGTTGCGATGATCTTCTGGGTTGGCTCGATAACCTTATACTTCCTCACGTTAGTAAACTATTCACTACATATATCAGTGATGTGCGGTTTGATAGATAACAGCAATCAAATCATTAAACTAAAGCATTATACAAATGATCAAAGCTAGTCTGAAATGGTAGGCAGCAAGAAAGCGATGCAGCCCCAATATTCGGGAAATTGTTTTTGCGCGAAACTTGTTTAGATTCATCAACCGGAGGACTTATGAATTACTTAAAGAAACCGATGTTAGCTATTGGCGTAGGTGCCGCAATGCTGTGTGCGACCACCATACAACCGGCAGTCGCCGAAGTAGGCTTCGGCAAGCCAGGCGAAGCTGTTAATCTGGTGGTAGGTTATCAACCCTACTATACAGAGTCGTGGTCTGGTGTCGTCATTAATGGTCAGCAGTCATGGAAGAAATATCTGCCGGCCGGTTCCGACGTGAAATTTGAAATCGGACTTCAGGGTTCGGTCATCGTAGGTAAGATGCTGGGTGAGAAGAATCACTTGGGTTATATGGGCGACATGCCTGCAATCGTGTCAACCACCAAGCAGGATAAAGTTGATATTCGGATGATTGCGGTGTTGGGTACTTCGCGCCAACAATGTAACGTGTTTCTAGTTCGCAACGATGCGCCTAAATTTGAAAATGGATTCGAAGCCGTCAAGTGGATGGATGGGAAATTGGTCGCAGCACCCCATGGTGCATGTACTGACCGGTTTGCACGCTGGGCTTTTGATCAAGCGGGTATAAAACCCAGAAAGTACCTCAACATGAATATCGAAGTCATTACTTCTAGTTTTAAAAACAACAAGCTCGATGCGGCGGTTATCTGGGAGCCTACAGCCTCCAAGATTCAGTTGCAGGGGATTGCCCGTCGTGCGGCTTCGGGTGAGAGTTTCGAGGGTGTAGAAGGCGGCGATGCCGGGTTCCTCGCGATGCTCTACGAAATCATTCGTGATCGTCCCGATGTACAGCGTGGTTGGCTGGAGGCGGAACTCGATGCGCAGTTGTTTCTCAAGGATCTAGGGAATGCTACAGCTGTCTCTAAAATGGCAGATGACCAGACTGAAGGTATGGATCGTCGCACTCTCTGGGCCTCGCTGTACGGTCAGAATCCTGAAGCGATTGGTGGTGGTAAAGAGAAACTGACTCTGCGTTATGTATTTGACGATACAGCGCGACAGTTGGTAACCGCAGCCACAAGGTTCCTCCATGGTCGAAAGGTGGTACCGAATGCGATACTGCGACCAGAAGCCATCATGGATGATGTAGCAAAGGCAGTGCTGACATCACGAGGTTTGTCGGCGCCCATCGGATTTGTGGGTGAACAACCGGACTCTGCATACGAATAAAAGCACGAGTAGTTCGCAACAATTCAATTAAATCACGGGCCCCGTTCTTTCGGGGCCCGTTTTTGATTTCAACGTCGTTTAAGAGTTAAAGTAACCAGATTCGATATTCTTCTTTCAGGAACCGCCTTGAAAGAAACAGCCGACGGCTTATCGGGTACTGGATCGTACAAGTGCATGGGTATAAGTAATGAGGAGCGTTGTAGATGAGCGATCAGGGTGTTACCGGGCAAGGACCATCAGGTCTTTACCTCTTTTTTTATAAAACGAAAAAGTCGCTCAAGACACCTATGCCATACCTGGCTTTCGTGGGTATTGGCTTGTGGTTGTTAACTTACTTTCTTTTGAATGAGTATTGGAAAGTATTCCCGTTCTATAAGCTGCCAGGCCCTGTTGAGGTTGTCACGGAGTGGATTAGTTCGGACCCAATATGGGGCACCTCGCTCTTCACTGAAGATTACTACATCAATATTTGGGTCAGTTGCCGGCGAATCTTTATTTCATTCGTTCTTGCAACAGGACTGGGTGTTCCGTTAGGGCTTTTTATGGGTTGGTCGAGGAAGTTCAAGGACTACACCTTTCCAGTGCTTGAGACTCTCCGGCCAATTCCCATTCTGGCCTGGGTACCTCTTGCCATCGTGATGTTTGCTGGCTTTGAGACACCGATAATATTTCTCGCCACACTTGCTTCGTTTTTTGTGACTGCTCTCAATACGATGCTGGGTGTTGAATCCATAGACGAATCCTACTTTCGGGCTGCGGGGTGTTTGGGGTCTAAGCGGCGCCATGTTTTTATCCATGTGGTCGTACCTGGGTCACTACCTTTTATTTTTACCGGTTTACAGATCAGTATTGGTGTGGGTTGGTTTTCACTGGTTGCCGCTGAGATGATCTCTGGAGACTTCGGCCTTGGCTACATGATCATGGCTTCGTATATGGTGAATAAATACACCACGATGGTGATGGCGATGCTGACGCTAGGATTTGTCGGCTGGATCACGTCGGCCATGGTGCGTGCTGCGGGTAACCGCATGATGCAGTGGCGCGAAAAGGCCCTGGGTCAGGGAGGCGCATAAATGAACACAGCATCCGCACCATCTGTGCCTAACCCGCTAGCCGGCGCCATGACCACAGGGGCGATTAGTATTCGGAACGTGACCAAAGTCTATGACCCAGGCGGCGTAAATGTACTCGCTGTAGAAGACTGTTCTTTGGAGATTGCCCCGGGTGAGGTGTGTATGATTGTGGGGCCTTCGGGTTGTGGCAAAACCACACTCTTAAATGCAATCGCCGGATTTCATTCGATCACCTCTGGTCAGATAGACCTCGACGGGGAGATGCTTTGTGGACCAAGCAAACCCCTTGCTGACCAAGGCGCCGACCGGGTTGTCGTATTCCAGAATGGCGCTTTATTTCCCTGGAAGACACTCGTGGATAACGTTGCGTACGGGCCGGTCGTGCAGGGTACTATGACGAAGACGGAGGCACGCGACAAAGCAGTAGAGATGCTGGTAGAGGCGGGGCTATCGAATGTTGCAGGAAAATATCCCGGCGAGGTGTCGTCAGGTATGGCACGACGGGCGGAAATCGTTCGTGCACTGATTAATAACCCGAAGGTACTGTTGCTCGACGAGCCCTATAGGGCAATGGACGGACTGACCAAGTCAATCATGCACGAATCGTTGCTAGAGGTATATGACCGAACAAAGGTCACCATCTTTTTTATCACTCACGATCTGGAAGAGGCAATATTCCTCGGTGACCGTGTGATCGTAATGACCACACGCCCGGCAAGGACGAAAAAGATAGTCGACGTGAAAATCGAGCGGCCAAGGGACTATCGATTGTTGTCTTCTGAAGAGTTTCGTGTGTTGGTAGAGGAAACCAAGGAAGCAGTGCATGAAGAGGCTGTTAAGGCCTTTGAGGCTGGCGAACGAGAACTTGCTTAAAAGCAAATTTTAGAAACAGTAGGATTAGGAAACAGGCGATGGCACAAGCGGTAGTCAAAACAGGAAAACAAAAGTCCAAAATTGTCAAACTCTTGTTCGATTTGACATTCTGGCGAGGTGTTGTCGCCATAATTGTTTTTCTAGTGTTGTGGGAGATAGGAGCGCAAGCTAAAAACTGGTTCGGGTTCATGGTGCCGTTTGTGGGCAAGGTAGCGCCACCAACGGATGTCATGGTCCGCTGGGTGGAGGTTGCCGGGTGGCCAGGATATTGGGAGAGTTGGTATCTGAGTACTGGGCGGGTATTTCTGGGCTTCATTGCTGCACAGGTGGTTGGTATACCGTTTGGTCTGGCGATGGCCGTCAACAAATACTTTCGCGGTATGTTTTTCCCGCCGTTTGAGATTTTGCGACCGATACCACCACTGGCATGGGTGCCGGCATCTATTATTTTCTGGCCAACCACAGAACTGTCAATTATGTTTGTAACTTTCCTCGGTGCTTTCTACACCATCGTGATTAACGTGCTCGGTGGCGCCCGCTCAATAGATATTCAGTATCTGCGAGCAGCACAGTCCATGGGAGCGTCCCAGTGGGATCTTTTCTACAAAATAATCCTGCCTGGCACTTTGCCCTCAATATTTGTTGGTGCAGCGGTTGGGATGGGCATCACCTGGGAAGTGGTGCTGGCAGGGGAGATGATTTCAGGAGGTGGGCAGCAAGGTGGTGGTGGCCTGGGTTTCTTTATCTGGAGTTCATATATGGGCGGGGTAATGGATCAGGTAATAGTCGGCATGATCAGCATTGGTTTGGCTGGATACATCTCGAGTAGTCTTATAAGATACGTTGGTCATGCTTGTATGCCTTGGCGCCGTATGTTCTAGAAAAATTGGGAACGCAGATGGATCAAAACAGGAAACATTCTTCAGGCCAATATGGAAAGCGATATGCGGTGGGCGAGCGATGACAGAAACATCTAACTTGATGGAAGTGAGAAACGTCTCGAAAGCTTTCGGTGAAGACTGGGAGCGCGAACAAGTGGTTGAAAATCTGAGTCTAAATATCAAACGTAACCAACTGACCGCGATCGTTGGCCCCTCGGGTTGTGGAAAATCGACGGTCGTCAATCTATTGGCGGGATTCGAATCTCCAGATAGCGGACAGATCTTGCTGGAAGGTGAGACAGTGTCGGGACCCAGTAAAGATAGACTGGTCGTATTTCAGGAAACTGCTCTGATGCCGTGGTTAAATACTTATCAGAACGTTACATTTGGTCCGAAATTACGAGGTGATATGTCAGCGAGGGAATTAAAAATCGCTGCTGACCGAATTATTGATACAGTGGGTCTGCGCGAGTTCAAAGACAAGTATCCACTGCAGTTATCTGGTGGTATGCAGCGTCGCGCTGAATTGGCTCGGGCGCTCATAAATCAGCCGCTGGTTATGATCATGGATGAGCCATTCCGTGGATTGGATGCGATGACACGCCAGTTGATGCAGGAGTTTTACCTGCGCTTATGCGAAGAAGAAGAACGGACCAATGTATTTGTTACTTCAGAACTTGAAGAAGCAATAATTCTGGCAGACAGTCTTGTGGTGCTGTCCAACCGACCGACTACTGTGCGAGAGGTTGTCCAAATTGATTTGCCGCGGCCTAGAAATCTGGATATGCTGAGTTCGCCAGAGGCCTACGATTACAAACGTCATGCTATGGAAATGCTTCATGAAGAGGCACTAAAGAGTTTCAGTGGAACCGAATCTGGATCAGAATTTCTGAAAAGCTATACGCAACACGCCTAGTAATCCTTGTGGTAGTGTTGAGTTACAGTGCATTGTTGTGGAACAAGTTGTGGATGACTGGAGATTTCTCCTATACAGGCCGGCCATTGTCTTTCTTGCTGTCAGTGGTGCGTTAATTGCCAGCCTGGGCCCTTATTTACTAAAAAAGTTCGGACTTACCTCCCCTAGACTGGCACGAGTGATAACACGCACCGGTTACGCACTTTCGTGGATCAGTGTGGGCTTATTCATTGTGGCAGGCTTTATTGGTAATCGCTGATCTGATTCGCCAGTCGCACAGAGTTAGACTTGAACTTGAAAGTCACTAAGAGATAAGTATCGCCGTGCTCCAGATTGAGAAACTCTCTAAACGATTTGGCGATGTGCTGGCTGTTGACGAGATTTCGCTAAATCTTCCTCAAGGCTCAGTCGTCGGATTTCTCGGGCCGAACGGTGCAGGCAAGTCCACAACAATGCGGATGGTGTCAGGATATCTTTTCCCCGATAGTGGTACGGTCAGGATTTGTGGTTGGGATATTGTCCGGGATCGGCAAAAAGCTCAGGCTTGCTTGGGCTATCTGCCCGAGGCACCAAACGGGTTTTCTCGATTGACTGTGCATGAGTTCCTGTCTTTTTGTGGACAAGCACGAGGTCTTGATAGGAAATCTTTAGGCCTGGCAATCGATCAGGCCTGCCAACGGATAGATCTTGGTCCGGCATTGCGGCGGCCTCTAGGGGAACTTTCGAAGGGCTGGCGCCAACGTGCCTGGTTGGCTCAGGCTATTCTGCATGAGCCGCCGGTGCTCGTGTTGGATGAGCCAACTGATGGTCTGGATCCCAATCAGAAAGAAGTAGTGCGCCGCTTGGTTCGAGAAATGTCGGCCGACAGGACTATCGTTCTGTCAACACACATCCTGGAAGAGGCGGAGGAACTGTGTGACCACGTGGTCGTAATGGCCAATGGTTGCTTAGTTGCTGATGATCCGGTAAGTAATCTCCTAGATAACTCAGGTCGTCTGGGAGCAGCATTCGCTCGCCTGACATCCAACGATGGACCAGTCATACAGCATCATAGCCAGGATTTCCCGAGCTAAGCGTGTGGGGAATCTAGCCCAAAGTTTGTTAGGGTTTTCCGCTGTGTTTCGTCACGAGTTGCGCATGTTGTTCTTCGCTCCGCTGAGCTACCTTTTCCAGATCGCGTTTTTGCTGGGCCTATCTACCTGTGTGTTCCTAGTCACTGACTTCTACGCGACCGATGAAGCGACCATACGCCTGTTGCTGGTTTTTATCCCCTGGATCTCGTTGATTCTGATTCCTTCCCTTGCTATGTCTTCCTGGATAGATAGCCAGGCAGATCGAGAGCTTGAACTGATATTTACGTTGCCAGTTGGCCTGGCCGCTGTTGTGTTGGGAAAATTTGCAGCAGGTTATGTTCTATTGTTGCTGACACTTAGCCTGACGTTTCCTTTTGTTTTAACGCTTGGTTACCTCGGTGATCCAGATCCAGGAGTCATAGTCTCAGGTTACCTTGCATGTGCTTTGTTGATGGGTGTGTGCTTTTCGCTGGCGTTATTCGCTGCTGCAGTGGTTCGAGAACCGGTCGGTAGTTTTGTGACCGGAGTCGCTCTTTTGTTTTTCATTATGCTGTGTGGCTGGGATGTTTTCGGTCGTCTGTTACGCACGACCTTGCCGCAGTGGGCCTGGGAATCGTTAGCCGCCTATAGCCCGGTGACTTGGTTGAGTAGCCTTGGGGCTGGTGTTCTGTACGCCCAGGGGTTGTTCTATTTTCTTGCGACCATAGCTATTTCACTGATTGCTACGCTATGGATTGTTCGATGTCATCGAGCTGGCGGCGTCCGTCGTCAGGTTACGCGCAGGCAGATCGTAATGGCGCTAGCACTTGGTGTTTTATGGCTGCTTGGGATACCGCTGTCATCTTATGTACCCGGCCAGGTAGACCTGACAGCGCAGAGTGAATTTAGTCTGCACGCAGGTACCAGGACAGTGCTCGATAGGCTACCGCAGGGCGTTCGCGTGACTTTTTACTGGAGTGACAGTGAAGACACGGTACCCGTCTTGATAAAGTCACACGCGCGACGTATTGAGCGTTTACTGTCGACGATGGCGGCATCATCCCATGTGAGATTAGTACGGGTGGACCCGCGGCCGGATACCCAGGAGGAGTTGCAAGCTCTTTCGCAAGGGATTCATCGTGTGCCAATGTCCTCAGGAGACCACTTCTTCCTTGGATTGACGGTTGAGCATGAAGATCGGGTAGGGCACATAGCTTATCTGGATATACGTCGCGACAGCCTGTTGGAGTACGACATCGCTTTAGCCTTGAATGGTCTGACACGCGAGCAAACACCAAAAATTGCAGTAATCAGTCCTCTTCTGCCTTCAACATCTGCAATGTTTGAGCGCGAAGGCCTCTCGTTCATGGCTGAGCTTAAGCGGGCTTATGATGTTGCGGTTGTACCATTTTTCAAGACTCACCTCCCTGATGATCTCGACGCCGTGTTGCTGATCGGCGCAGATATCCTGCATAAAGACATGCTCTATGAAATCGATCAGTACGTCATGTCAGGAGGGAGCTTGATTGTCATGATTGACCCCTACACACGAGTTAAGCCTGCAAATAACGTAACCAACGCCCAGCCATCGGTGGACATTAACGACATTTCCGACCTGCTTCAACGGTATGGTGTGACCTATCAGGGTAAGTCGGTGATTGGCGATGCAAACCTCGCGTCGGTCGTGTCTGATGATCAGCAGGGCCGTTTGAGCTATCCGTTCTGGCTTCGGGTCCGAGAATCCGGACTGTCATCCACACACCCGGCAACTGCCAACCTTAACGAAGTATTAATGGTAGAGCCCGGTGCACTACTACTAGCAGCCTCAAAAGGGAATACCCCTTTAGTTGTGACAACGCCTAAGGCCGGCAGTTATTCGCTTGAAGGTTTTGATGGGAAAACGCCTAGAAAACTTGCCTTAGATTTCGTTGCTAAAGGTGGTGAGAGAGTTCTAGCAGCCGCGATCAAAGCACCATTTAAAAGCGCATTTGCGGATGCGCCGGATGGATTTCCCAACGGCTTACATCTAGGGACGTCAGATGGCGCATCAACGGTTTTTATTGTTGCGGATGTGGACTGGTTATTTGATCCATTTTCACTGCAAAAGACCCAGCTGGAAGGAGAGACCGCCGTAAGACCCTTAAACGATAATCTTGCCTTCCTACTCAACATGGTGGAGTACGCCACTGGGGATCAAGCACTGATGGAAATTCGTTCCCGTGGTCAACTACAAAGACCGTTTACTCGGATTGCTGCGCTTTTTCGGAATGCACAATCGCGACTCAAGGATGAGGAAGCGGATCTCACTCGTGAGATTGCTGAGCTTGAGACCAAGATTGGTGCAGTATCGAAAGGACTGGGAGACATAGAATTTGAGCAGCTGCCAGAGAATATAAAAAAGCAGTTACGCGAGTTTGAACCAAAACTTCTTAGTGCAAGGCGCAATTTGCGACAGATCCGAGCTGGTATTCGCGCCGAAGTCGATAGCCTTACCCGAAACCTTACCCTTTTTAACTTGTTGTGTGGTCCATTGATTGTGCTCATCCTGGCATGGGCAGTGTTTCGCAGACGCAGGGCACAATCACTCCGTTTTCAGACACCAATTTAGAGATTGTACAGTTGGTGGCGGCAGGGTCCCCTACTGAGGCCAGATGTAGTTAGCCGAAATCTCAGGCCACAGATTTTGTGCTGACTGACTGATCAACTGACAACTCAAGACTCGCAGATATGTCGTCACTCGAGGCGATGAGTAGATCCGCAAATGCCTGCGCCATGGGCAACGGTGGGTTAACTTTCTCCCAGACTAATCCAACTGGTTTGCTGATTATTGGATCAGTCAGCTGAATTTCCCGCGTGCCGGGGAATGCATCGTTTGCACGACTGAAACCGCTGGGCACGATGGTTGCGAGAGTGCCCTGCATGACATGAAATGCCAGTTGAAAAATTGAATTGCATTCAAGCTTGGGCGACGGATTACAATCAACAATGGAAAAAGCCTCGTCCATCACCTGGCGTTCTTTCATATAGGGCGATAAAAGACACAGAGGGAGTTCTGCCACTTCTTTCCAAGTGATAGTTTTCTTTCGTGTCGACAGCATTGATTTAGGTACCATGAGGCTCAATTGTTCCTCATAGAGAGTTACACCATTCATCTTATCAAGTGCTTTATCTTCCATGTAGGTAATACCGGCATCGAGTTCAAAATTATGCAAATCATTAATTAATTTGTCTGAGCCGACAAACTGTATGTCTACTTGTACGGAAGGATACTTGTCAGAGAATAACTGGTTGATCAAAGGCAGCACCGGTGAACTCATTGGCATGGCACCGATGCGGATTTTTCCTCGGAGATTGCGGCGCATAATGGCGAGATCTTCTAGTAGACTTTTTTTGTCTGCTAGTAAACGTTTGGCCCATCCAACTACACGCTCTCCTTCAGGTGTAAAACCTTGATATCGTTGGTGACGCAAAATGATAGGCACGTCCAGTTCCCTTTCTAGTTGCTGCAGTGCACTGGAAAGGCTGGGTTGCGAGACGTGGCAGGCGTCTGCCGCACGACCAAAGTGCTGCTCTTTCTCAAGTGCGATCAGGTATTCAAATTGGCGAAGAAACATCGAACCTCCTATAGCGCCAGCAAAGACTTAAGGCCCTACTGGGTAAAGTAGTGATAGGATTAAACTATTATTTTACATATTTTAAGCCATCTATCTATAGGTTCTAATTTCGATGAAAGGCTTAAACCCTACAATGGGTAATAATTTGGCATGCGTCCGCTGCCGACTCAGACACAGGATTTAACCAAAATGAATAAAACTGACATCTCTTCCTGATTAATTGACTGACCTTAGTTGGCTAGCCTCTCTCCGCCAGATATTTAAGCGACCGAGCTAGGTTGTGTGAACGCAGATGTCACTCACTATAAATTGCCGTCGAGAGTGGTCAGATAGGCTCCAATGCTGCTTAGCGGTAGAGTGTCAAGGCCTTCTGATTAATAGCAATTTACAGACAGGGACTAACTTGTGCTGACAACCATCACATTAATGCTGACTACTTTAGTAGCGGTAATCGTCGGCGTCATGATCGGTGCCATTGGTATCGGGGGCGTTTTGCTGGTTCCAACGCTCACCTATATTTTAGGGTTGGGAATTCACGTAGCGATTGCTACAGCGATGTTCACATATTTATTCAGTGGTGCAGTCGGCGCTTTTGAGTATGCACGTCAGGATTCCATCCACTGGTCAATGGCATTATGGCTTTGCTTAGGTGGCATGCCAGGCGCCTATCTGGGTGCCGCTATGACCTGGGTAACACCAGGGGTAATACTGGAAGGACTCATCGGCCTCCTGGTCTTATTATCTGGTTTGCAAGCTTTGCGTAGACCGTCAGGTACGGCAGAGTCAGTAGCCAGCCTGAGTCCGATACCTTTGGTCGTTATCGGATTGGTCACAGGTTTTGGCTCCTCTATCTCGGGTACGGGTGGACCTTTGGTGCTGATTCCGATACTAATCTGGATGCAAGTGCCCATTCTCACTGCGGTCGGCCTAAGTCAGGTTATACAGATTCCGATTGCACTGTTAGCAACGACCGGAAACTTGATGTTCGGCCGTATCGAATGGCTTATCGGCTTCGGGGTCGCGGTACTGTTGATGTTGGGTGTAATTGTAGGCGCCCGCATTGCACACCGGGTATCACGCGTTACCTTAAAGCGATTTATCGCTGTTGCTCTGTTGCTAGTGGGCACATCCATGCTAGTACGAACAATTACTACCTTAGTCTGATTAGAGCTATTCATCTGATGAGGTCATTAGATAAGTGGCGAGCCGATCCAGGCAATCCTTGGGCTGAGGCGACCCAATGTCGACAACAGGCAGCGCTTTTTGACTTTTCTTTTATGTCGACGGTCCGCGTGAGTGGTGTTGGTGCTCAGCAGTTGGTGAATGGTTTTGTTTCCCGGGATGTGTCTGATTTACCAGAGAATCACGTATTTTATTGCCTACGGCTAAGTCGAAAAGGTTATGTCAAAAGTGATTTGACAGTGTGGACGCTTGGGGGAGGTGCCTACGAGGTGATGAGCGGTGACAGCGAAGACATAACGGAATTAATGTCACAGCAAGGCCCTGATTGCAGCATTGAGAACACTTCAGATTCGCACAGTGTTTTTGCGATTCAGGGGCCGGAGTCCCTATTACGTCTTACAGAGTTGTGCAATATTGATCGTCTTGCACGACTTGACTATTTTCAGTTTTGTGATGTTGATGTTGCGAATTTGCCAGTTCGCGTGGCACGTCTGGGCTATACCGGAGAACGGGGATTTGAGTTAATTGCTAGACGCGCCGATGCTCAAGCTCTGTGGCACTCACTGGCCAGGGTATTTCCTGTAGCTGGGTTTGGGGCACTGGATACACTTCGCATCGAGGCGGGTTTTATTCTTTACTGTAATGAGTGTCCGATTGGTGCGGCACCCGCCGAGATGGGACTTTCACAGTTTGCTGTCCAGAATACAGACCGTGACGTGAGCTCGGGATTGAAACTTGTATGTTTTACAGCGCAACATAATGAGCTTCCCGTATTATGGCAACATCCGGTGTCACACCCCGCTCACCCGACCTGTGGGCAGATAGTCGTGACTTCGGCCTGTTTCAGCCCGTTGTCCAAAACGATTCTTGGGTTGGGTTATATCAATTCACAAGAGATCGCGACTGCGGGACCTTTAGTTGACCCGTTGGGAGAATTCGAGCAGATTGCACTTTGCAGACGACCATTGTTCGACCCATCCAAACGGATCGCTCGTGGTCACTGGTCTGGGGAATTTCGACCGATCTATTGACGCGGAGCAAGGAAGAATCCAATCGCATGATGGCATTGGTTATGCCAGAATCCAGACCAATGCAAGCCTTGCTCTATCGATTGATAAACCAATACTTTTGACCAGATTTGGTAGCCTGTCTACTATCAATTTTGCGACTCTACACCAGGTTGTCAGCGTTATAGAGGTACGTTTGGCAGCTGTCATATACCAACACTAAAGGAGCTAACAATGGCTGACGCCAAGCCTAGACGAAAGGTCACGATAAACCAACTGAAACGCAAAATGAGAGAGGGCGAGCAGATCGTCCAGATGGCAATCTACGACTACCGCAGTGCAGTCATTGCGGACCGACTCGGAATCGATATTCTCTGTGTCTCTGACACAGGCGGTATGATTCTTTTCGGGCACAAAAGTACTGTAACGGTCACCTTTGACGAGGTCATGATGATGGCTAAGGGCATTGATCGTGGCAGTGAATATGGTTTGCGTATGGTGGATATGCCGTACTGGAGTTTCCATATATCACCAGAACAGGCTGTAGAAAATGCTGGCCGATTTGTGCATGAAGCGAATGCTGAGGTCATGAAGTGTGAAGGAAATAAATATCACGCCAGAAATATTGAGGCTATCAATCGAGCAGGTATACCGGTTCAAGGACATATCGGAATTACTCCCATGCGTATGCCTCAGTTGGGTGGGTTTTTCGCTCAAGGGAAGACTGCCGTGCGAGCTAAAGAACTGGTGGACGATGCTCAGTCCATGGTGGATGCCGGATGCTTCTCGATTATGTGCGAGGTGACTAGTCAGGAGGTGAATGAATATTTGGCGCAGGTTCTCCCGGTACCAGTGATTAGCCTTGGGGCAGGCCTTGGCGCGCATGGAGTGCACATCATCACCTCAGACCTCATGCATTTATATGAAGAACATACTCCTAGACACTCCAAGGTTTATACCGATCTGATTCCAATTATGGAAGACGTGTTTATCCGTTATCGTGATGAAGTTAAAGCGCAGATTTATCCTGGTCCAGAACACACGGTGTATATGAGTGATGAAGAGGCGTTGAAGTTCGCCAAAGAAATGAAGTGGGATTACAAGCTTGCACAGCTTGATGCCAAGGCCAGTGCAGCAGGGAAAAAGAAGACTCGCAAGAAGACTACATTACCAGCGAAAAAGTCCGCCGCCAAGAAAACTGCGAAGAAAAAGGCGAAGAAGAAGTAAGCCTAAAGAACTCCGCAGTGGGGGTCGCAATCACGGTTTGTAGCTACGGATGATGTCAGCTATTTAATGGTTGGGTGGGGCCACTAAGAAGGTTAGCCAAGCCGGCTCCTTTTGCCTGGTTTTGACCCAATAGAATCTTGTTCTACGCTATAAATACAGTATCCAGCGGTGTTTTCGCCAATCGCGGTTAGCGGTAATTGACTAGAGCTATCAAACTATTGGTTTGAATGATTTTACAAATGGAGTTCCTCTCTCTATTAATGAGGATAGTTGACTGATCGGCCATCCAGCTGAGCAGTAGTCGGTTCACCGGTTAACAACAAGGAAATGAAAACTCATGCCAGCTAGAAATGGAAAGCAGTGGGCTAACGTGCCTGGGAAACTTGCCTCGGGGGAATATGTTGACAGTCGTATCTATTCAGATCATGCAATCTTCGAAGAAGAGCTAAGCAAGATCTTCCGCAAGGTCTGGATGCCGGTTTGCCATGAGTCTGAATTGCCTGATCCGTATTGTTTCAGGACGACTACAGTCGCTCGTGAGCCGATAATGATTGTACGTGGCGCTGATAACGTCGTGCGAGCTTTTCTGAATGTCTGTCCGCATCGGGGAAACATGATCGAGAATCGGCCTTCGGGCTCTTTCGAAGAAGGAACTCCTTCAGGTGCTCCCAAGCATATGACGTGCATGTTTCATGCCTGGCAGTTTGATATGAAAGGTAGCTGTGTTCATATCTCCCGCGCAACAGAGGGTTACCAGGATCGGCTGGCGTGTAGCGATGTTGGTTTACGGCGGTTGCGATGTGAGGTTAAGTACGGTGGATTTGTCTGGGTAACGCTCGACGATGGTATTGATCAGTCGGTAGAAGAGTGGGCCAACGGCGCTTTTGACTGTATGCAAAAATCGTTAGATTCAGAGCCGCTTGAGGTATTCCATTATCACAAGGCTATCATTCCCTGTAACTACAAGTTGTGGCATGACACTAACTCTGAGTTCTATCACGACTATTTGCACTACCATAACCGTATTACCGGCTTTAACGATTCCTATTTTGCCCGTAAAAATATTGGTTTTGGTAACGGTCATGTCAACGTGGGCTCTTTCGAAGTGCAATATGATCAGTACGAGGGCTTCGAATCTCGTGAAGAGTTGTCGTTTCCCCATCTTCCGACAAATCACTGGGAAATGATCGATTTTTTCCCTGGTGTAAATTTTAATCTGAGAGGATCCGCACTGCGCTGTGACATCATGACCCCGCTCGGTCCCGACAAGGTGATGATTGAGTTTCGTGGTTTAGGACTCAAGAGCGATACACCCGAGCAGCGGTTAACTCGCCAGAGGCACCACAATTCTATCTGGGGTCCATTTGGACGAAATCTGCATGAAGACCTGCTAGCGGTTTCTACCCAGCAAGCAACGATGAGTGAATGGGCTGAAAAACGGAGAATTCTTCATGGACGCCATGAAGAAGACGCAGATGGTGATCCCACGATTCATGATGAAGAAGGTATGCGCCATTTTTATAACGAATGGGGCAGACGAATGGACCGATGGCCCGGCAATCCTGAAATGTCGTACGAACAGGGGCAGGAAAAGGCAGCTTGAGGCTTCATAAAGATTGCAGTAACGCACGCCGCCGGCTGTAGTCTTAACAATGATAACTCGACTACGCATCGGTCTGTGTCACGCTAGGTTAGCCAGTAAGACCTAAATTTTGCATTAGATTGAGAATGTTATGACTGATCAGTTAGTTGTCGAAGACATTAAGAACACGATATACCGGGCGAGTCTTTACCTTGATGAATCCCGTTGGACAGAATGGCTAGACCTGTGTCATGAAGACTTCTATTACGCGATTCGAGCCTTCAGCCCGGAAATAAACTACAACATGACCTATCTAGATGGTCACCGCCACGATTTAGCCAGTATGACTGAGATGTTACCGAAACATAATTCGGATCACTCGCCGCTTGCTCGACATACCGTGGTATATACCGTCGATGTAGATGAGGCGCAGGCAACTGCGTCATCTGTCTCGTCTTTCGCGGTATACCAGACGCAACTAGATGGTATTAACTCTCATGTGCTCGCGGGGGAATCGAATATTTTCCTGGTCGGTAAATACCGCGACGTTTTCAAAATTGGAAGTGGCAAACCTCTATTTTTAGAGCGGGTTGTTCAGTTGGATACTCGACGTCTGGACAAGGGGAGTCACTGGCCTATCTAGAGTCAGGTCGTTGGCCTTAAGGCTGACGGAATCAACTGCCGAATGACTTGCATCGGAATGGCGGAGTCTACGCTCGAGTCAACCTACCCGGAATTACACAATGTCGGAATCTAATGAAGATGACTGGTATCCATTGTGCAGCATCGATGATCTTGCCGAGGGTACCCTGAAAAAATTTGAGATTAATGATATCGCGCTGGTTGCAGTTAGGATTGGCGATGAACATCGGGCATTTCCGCCGTTTTGTCCGCACATGTCTGAGCCTCTGCATGAATCAGGAATCTGTGCGGGTGCGGTGCTCACATGCAGCAAGCATCTGTGGCAGTGGAATTTGCTTACCGGTGAGCAGCAAGGGCCGGCGGAAAAGGCGCTACTAATGTACGAGACATCCGTACGGCAGGCACAGGTCTGGGTTCGCATTGAAAAAGAATTAGTCTACGATTATCAAGAGGAAGACGAAGAAGACGATTTCGAGTGGTAGCGCAAGTAAGCTAAAGATTGTTGAAGTTGTCACATGAAACCCCCTAATGAACGTTACTTTTCTCAATAAGCAAGGACGAGTAAACGTAGAGTGCCGAGAAGGGGAAACCCTTTTGCAAGCAGGTCTGAGGTACGGTGTGCCCTTGCCCTATAGTTGTGGTGCGGGTGTTTGTTCCACCTGTATTGCCCGCTCAAAGCCAGGCACAGTGACTAGTATGTGGCCGCAGGCGCCTGGTGCGCAGAACCTTAACCCTGCCAAGGGTGAATGCCTTCTGTGCCAGTGCGTACCCGTTTCAAATTGCGAGATTCTAGTGCCCGGGAAAGTAGTCCTCACTGAGAATTCTGGCATGTCGCCACAGCACCAATTCGGTCAGTTGGTAAATTTAGAGGAGATAGCTCCCAGTGTTGCTACATTCGAATTAGAGCTTGACCAGCCAATAACTTTTCTCGCAGGCCAGTATCTTTTGTTGCGCTTGCCGGCGATGGAGGGGTACCGGCCTTACTCGATGACTAGCTTCTCCACTTGTTCGCAGAATCCGACTTTTGTGATCAAGTGCGTGCCGGGCGGGCGGTTCTCAGAAACATTATTCAACGATAAATTCAAAGCAGCACGGGTCGATGTGTTCGGTCCAATGGGAAAAGCAACTTTTGATCCAGCCGAAGAAAGGGATCTCACTTGTATGGTAGGTGGTTCGGGAATCGCAGGAATAATGTCCATCCTGCGTCAGTCCAGGGATACTAATTATTTTTCTGAACACAAGCTGACTATGGTATTTGGTGTGCGCAAACCTGAGGATTTTTTCTTTCTGGATGAACTTCGGGAAATTCAGGAAAGTGTGCCCGCAAATATTAATATCCATCTTGCCGTTTCGGACTCGTCTGATTCAAATAGCGTGCCAGCAGAATTAGCGGGCCTGCCTATATGGAGAGGGTTCGTTCATGAGGTGGCCGAGCGTGTCATGGCTAAGGATTTATCTGGTCGGCTCGGACTCCTGGGAGGACCACCCGCTATGCTGGATGGATCCTTACGTTTGTTGCTCAGTGCAGGAGTGCCTGTGCACGATATCCGGTACGACAAGTTTGGTTAGTAACCGATTACATATTAATCGGTTCATCCCGTCTCTTTAGACCATCCAAGAACAGACAAGACTCGGCTCTTTCCTTGCCGACTTTGGTGAAAATCAAAATATCGACTACCGGTTTGAGGGTTATCGTTATTTTCAGGCTATTAGCCGGGTCCTAACATTTAGATATAAGGAAGGCGTTTATACGTTAATATTTGTCATATTCGACCCTTGTTTAGCGACTAATTGGGACCACTCGTATGCTAAAACTATTTATTTCGCACGGCAGTATCTCGCTTGCCTCGCTTATCCTGCTTGAAGAAGTTGGTGCCAGTTACGAGGCTATTTGTGTCGACTTTTCATGCAATGAACAGCAGCAAGATGCCTACCTTAAGATCAACCCCAAGGGTCGTGTTCCATCGTTGGTTACTGAAAATGGAATACTGACCGAAACTAGTGCGATTCTGGTCTACATCGCACAACGCTTCGGTCCTGAGCATTTGGTGAGTATGGACGACGCTTTTCTGTTCAGTCGTATTCAAGAGTTCAATAGTTATTTGGCTTCAACCGTACATGTGGCCCATGCCCATCGTTTTCGGGGTAAGCGTTGGGTGAGTGATCAAGCGGCCCTGGATGCAATGAAGCAAAAAGTACCCGAAACTATGACTCAGGGGGTAACACTGATTGAAGATGAATTACTTCAGGGGCCCTGGGTTATGGGTGATACTTACACCGTCTGCGATCCCTATCTATTTACGATAGGTCGTTGGCTGGAAGATGATGGTGTCGATATGAAAAGGATTCCACGAATTCTTGAACATCGTCGCTGCATGATTGATCGGCCAGCTACGCAGTCTGCACTTTCACAGTCAAGCTGACGTTATACACGTCAAGAATTGAGAATAAGTGGATTATCATCACCAGTACGACTTCTAGCACCTCGCATCAACGAACCAGTGCTCGTGAGAATCACGGTTGTTTTGCTCAACGCGACCTCGTTGGGTCTTGTTGTTAACGTGGGCATGTCTTAATGAGGACCTGATCGTGGGGAATGGCCTGGAAAAGCTCGAAAAACTGCCTCGTGTAATTCTGGCCCATACGCCAACGCCTATAGAGCATCTTCCGAACCTAAGTGTGAAAATCGGAGGTGCGGCGCTGTATGTTAAGCGTGATGATTGCACTGGTCTTGCTCTTGGCGGTAACAAGGCACGCCAACTCGAGTACTACGTTGGTGACGCGCTTTCACAAGATGCCGATACGATTCTGATTACTGGTGCAGTGCAATCGAACTTCGTACGTGCGGCGGCAGCAGCAGCAGCTCGATATGGGCTGACCTGCCACATTCAGCTCGAAGAACGGGTAAAGAGTGCGGATGCTCTATATCGGAATTCAGGAAACGTTCTTCTCAATCAGTTGCTTGGTGCAACTATTCACAGTTATCCAGATGGTGAGGACGAGTCAGGCGCCGACCTGAGACTTCACGAGATCGCAGATGTTCTCAGGGCCCAGGGATGTCGACCGTATGTTATTCCTCTGGCCCCTGGTCATCCGCCACTTGGTGCGTTGGGTTATGTGGTTGCGGCACAGGAAATAGTCTCGCAACTGACTGCGATGGATCAAGCAGTCAGTGAGATCGTG
>Ga0257107_1000155_pt1 | contig 25009 bp, 20 predicted proteins | sample LP_taG_2_FD_190178 | JGI IMG/M metagenome (GOLD analysis project Ga0257107, IMG submission 190178) | Marine microbial communities from Northeast Subartic Pacific Ocean, Canada - LP_J_2011_P26_500m | ecosystem: Environmental > Aquatic > Marine > Oceanic | place: Canada: Northeast Subartic Pacific...
TTCGAGTCTATAAATTTGAGAAAATAGTTTGATACATTTTCCATTTCCAACAATGCTGCTCTCTCTTGTGATTGGTAAACACTTCCGAATCCAGATTGGAGTAATCTTTTATTCCAATCAGAATCAGGTTTTGTATCTACTTCAATTGAAATCATGATGTAACCTCTTTATGTGGTATTTTGAAATGTTTCTTTTTGTAATTTCGAAGAAGTAGGTCTGGCTTTGATAATACCCTGTATAATTTGTAACGTTCTTTATTTATAATTTTAATAAAATGATAATATGGAAATTCGCTTCCAGACCACTTTCTTTTATACGCAAACAGGCTTTCCCATTTCTGTGTATATCTCTCCATATCTTTTTTATTAGATGGTAATGCCTCTCCTCCTGAAAAATCATAGATTTTCATACCACTATCTTTAGCCCATTCAATTGCATTCCATGTGAGTAATGGACCAGCAACATTGCCTATTGCTGAATAGGAATTCAGAACTTGATGAGTATATGCTATTTTATTAAAACATCCTACACGTAACCCTGCAAGAATTTCTTGTTCTTTATAGGCTAGAAAGAATTTTTGAATTCCGCTTTCAACATAACGCCAGTCCTCATCAATGTTTTCAGTATCTATTATCTCAATTCCTTTCGTTTGTGCCCATTTTTTTGTAAGTAATTTATAATTTCTTAACTCTTCCTTAGTAGAAATTTCTTTTACTTCAATATTCTCTCTCTTAGCTTTTGTCACATCATTTCTAGCACTTTTTTTAATTTTCTTCCAAAAAGTTTCCAAGTCTTCATCTAGGTTGCTAGCCAATGTAAGAAAATTTTCTTTTTTGAAACCATTTTTTTCGAATTCGGTTAGGTAAGTTTGATCCACATCAAAATCCTGTGGTGGTGTATAGCCGTCTAAAATCATTAGGTTATGATCTTGTACTACCTTATCTAATGCTAAAAAGAGAGTTTGAATCACTTTTGTTCTTATAGATTTATCATTAGAATGAATAATTGGTCCACTAGTCCATGAACCTCTTCCACCTATTTTTGAAGCCATTTTTGTAAACTTCCTTAATATTTTGGTTGAATGCCCGCTTTTTGATTTAGATATTATTAATCCTAATTGCCCTTGAATGTTTTCCGCGTCATCGTAAATATAGATAAAAACAGGATAGCGATCCGGGTCTTTTTTGGATAGAAACTCTGCAGTCTGAAAGAATGTTGAATAGTCACATAAAGATAGGTTTTCGTTCCATTCTTTAGGATCAACATGAGAAAAAATTTTGAACTTCATCAATAAATCACCAACATGCTTACTCATCCCAATCAAATTTTCTTCCGAGAAATTCATACAGTCGTTGGTTATGTGGTTTGAAGTAGTCAACAAGTTTTCTCCTAAGATCTGGATCCATTAATTCTTTGTATTTTCGTTTTTTATACAACACAAATTCATCAGGTTCCCATTTTGGTAGTCCTAAAAATGCCAGTACCTGTTCAAATGTTTTAGATTTATCCTCTAGAAATTCCTCGCTTTGTATTATAAGGAATTGTTCTTTTGGAAAGATTTCCATCCAGTGTTTTATTTTATCAACATAAATTCCATGTTCTTTATATCCATAAAGATCATAGTTCCAGCTATAATAACCGGGATCTTTCTCCATCTTTTGTAGTCTTCCTTCAATTCTTTCTGTTTCATGGTTTAATGCATCCTCAAAATTTCTATATTCATAATCATTTTTTAAATTCATGTTGTGTTGTGAAAAGGCTCTTGTAATTGGATTTCTTAGGAGTATGATGAATTTTGCGTGTGGAGTTACTTGCTTTATGCGCTGTGGGGTATGTGGATTCTCAATATAACGCGGTGTAGCTTCACCAGTTAGAAAGATTCTTCTAAAAATTCTTGTCATAATAAATCTGTAAAATTTTAATGGAAACCCCATCTTATACCAGTTAATACCTCGTGAGTACAATCTATCAAAATAATCAATTTCTTTACCTTTTGGTGAATGCACATTTGGATGACTGATCAGGTATTCATAGAGTGATGTTGTTCCACATTTAACGAAGCCAATAATATAAAAATCAGGTAATACGTGTGAAGATCCGAATAAAGAGCAATACTTTAGGTACAAAGAAGTGACGGTCCTCTGTATTTTTGGATACTTTTCTAATTTATGGCGAAGGACGGTTCTTCTTTTGTAAATAAATCTATTAATGTTCATGGTAATATTATTTTAAATTTTTTACTCCCAATCAAATTTTCTTCCGAGAAATTCATACAGTCGTTGGTTATGTGGTTTGAAGTAGTCAGCAAGTTTTTTATGCATATCTACTGGAAGTTTAGATTCAGAATAATCCTGCTTCCTAAATTGTTCATATTGATCTAAATCAAAGTTCTCTACTCCTAAGAAATCCAAGACTTGATTGTATATTTTAGATGGATCTCTGAAAAATTCCTCGCTTTGTATTATAAGGAATTGTTCTTTTGGAAAGATTTCCATCCAGTGTTTTATTTTATCAACATAAATTCCACGTTCAAAATATGAATACGTAAAATAAGAGTCAGCATAGTAAAAAGGATCTGAAAAAATTTTCTTATAGTCATCCTTGGTTCTTTTAGACTCGTTCAAAAAAGCATCTCTGAATGTTAATGACTCTCTATTGTTGTTTTTTACTCTAGTATGTTGTGAAAAGGCTCTTGTAATTGGATTTCTTAGAAGTATGATAAATTTTGCGTCTGGAGTTATTTGCTTGATGCGCTGTGGGGTATGAGGGTGATCTAGGTATCTAACACTAGCTTCACCTGTTATGAATTTCTTTTGAAGTATCTTTGTCACAATAAATCTGTGAATTTTAAAAGGAAAATTCACTTTATACCAATCTAGTCCACGGTCAAAATACCTATCAAAATAACTAGGTTCTTTAGAGTAACATGGTTGAATTGAAGGATGATTTATCATGTATCCGTATAGAGAACTTGTGCCACCTTTCTGGGTTCCAATAATATAAAAATCTGGCAATACATGTAGAAAACCAGTCAGTTTGCAGTACGTTCTATGTAATTTTTTTGTAATTTTGTAGATTAAAGGTAATGACAATAATTTTTTGCTTACGGACTTTCTACATTTGTAAGTGAATTTGTTCAGTTGTTTTTGCATATAATTTAAAATAAAAATACAAGAATCATGATATAAACTTCATGTCAATAATATGTCTACAAGATTATATAACAAATTACAGAATTTATTTTTTAATTACAACTAAAAATAGAATAACTGTTAGACAATTATAATTGCAAACATTATAAGAACTAAAATTTGTAATCTAGTAAATCTGGTATAAATGTCTGAAATTCGTGTTACCTTTTCCGGTCTAATTTCATTTGTTGTTGGAATAGGCAGTTTGATCACTGGTTTAATTTTCACACTAATTGTTACTAGACGTTTAACGCCAGAAGAGTTTGGAGAGTGGGGACTAATCGGGGCTCTAACTGGTTATGTGTTAATGTTTAGTCCACTTATTTCATACTGGAATACTAGAGAGGTTGCAAGAGGTGTTGATTCTGGAAGAACTGCATTACAATCAAGTATGTTATTTTCATTTGGAGCAATCATAGTCTATCTAATCATTGCTAAATTGGTAGGAAGTAGTGTTGGTATAGACTTCTTCGTTTTGTTTTTAGCACTTATTATAATCCCAGTAGAATTTATCAAATATAGTTTAACGTCAATCACTTTGGGATTCAAACCACATGCAGCTGAATATGGATTACTTAGTTTTGAGATTACAAAAATTCCAATAGGCTTAACGTTGATTTATTTTCTAGACATGGGTATAGAAGGAGTAATAATCACAACAACACTTGCATCACTTTCTAGTATAGTCATTTTACTAATTGTTGCCAGACATAAAATCCAAGGAAAGTTCCAAATAAAATATGTAAAAAAATGGGCAAAATTAGCTTGGTTGCCCTTATATCCAAAGATTTCATCAGTTTTTGAAAGATCGGATGTTACTGCTTTTACAATTATTTCAGGCTCACTAACTGGTTTAGCATATTGGACTGCAGCAAATTCAATTAGTCATTTGGTAAATCATTCTGCAAAAATTAACAGAGCACTATATCCAAAATTATTATCTGGTGGTAAAAAGGAATTTTTCCAAGACAATTTTATTCGTGTATTGTATGTTGCTTTTCCGTTGACAGCAATGACTATAGTATTTGCTAGACCGGGTCTTTTTTTGTTAAATCCACTTTATGAAGTTGCAGTAATAGTAGTATTCACATTAATTCCATTAACATTTCTGAGAACAATGCAGAATGTCTTTTCACAGGCATTAAGCGGTATAGAAAAAGTAGATACTGATGAAAATTCCACATTTATGGATTATGTAAAAAGTAAATTGTTTGTTCTTCCCACTCTTGTGAATATACAACGTGGTGTTTCTCTATTATCATTAATAATTTTATTATTAATTCTTGTACAATATGGCAGCACTGAATTGGAATTAGTTATATCTTGGGGAATAATTTCATCACTTACACAGTTACCTTTTACGATTTATCTAGGTTTTTTGGTTCATCGTGAATTTCATCCTAAATTAAACTACAGTACTATCATAAAATATTTAGTTGCAACAATTATTGTTTTCCTGACAATTTATGTTCTGATGAGTGAATTTCTAATTTATGAAAAAGAAATCTTTGTGTTTTTGCCAAACTTTTTACCATTCTTGATTGGTTCTGGAGCAGGATACCTAGGACTAACATATTTGATTGATCCTAAAACAAGAAAATTAGCTAAATTAGTATTTGCAGAATTTAGAAATAAAAAACAAAATTAAGGTGTTAACTGTTCAAAGTTAATTTCAAACACTTTAATTTTTAATTTCTTCATTCCATTTTCTTGTGTATCATATATCTTATCTAGAAATGAATAATTTTGTTTTTCAAGATACAACTCATCTAATATGTCATTATTATTCTCTTCATCAACTAAAATATATTTTACATTAAGATTTTTTGCATTGGTAATAATTTCATTTAATGAATCACCATACATTTCTAAAACACTATTTCCAGATCCAAGAACTGGATCATCAAACACCTGGAAATTCCTAAAATTTCCTGGAGGATTATTTAGTTTTGAAAAATTAAGATAGCCATGATCAAACGTTCTAGATGTTGCTGGATCAAAAATAAGACCGTCAAGATCATTTATTAAAAAATCTGCAAACAGCATCTTTTCATTTTCTACACTAATGTCTTTTCTTTCATATCTATCCATAAAAAGTGCAGATAGCAAAAGAATGACGCATAATATAATGACAAGAGAGATATTCTTGTTTTTGGATGAAAATGAAAAGGTGCTTAAACCATATTCAACAAGACGTTGAATTGGGATTACTGCAAAAATTATGAGAGGGGGTAATAATGCAAGTAGAAATCTACGTTCAGTAATAACAGCTAATGGAATTATCATAATTGCACCATAAAGTAGGAGCATGATCCAATTTGCTTTAACGTATGAACCATTTTGATCAAATACACGTAATGAAAATAAAAGTCCAAGTGGGACTAAAATTAGAAGGTATGGTGCTGACAGATGAATGGTTTGTTCTAATACATTGAAGGCACCATCAACTAAAAATCTAGAGGTAAATTGCTCAATACCACTATCTTCTATATACTTGGATGCTGTTTTTTCTGAATCCTTTAAACCCTCTTCATAAAAATCATCAATAAAGAGACGCTCATTATAATACAGGTAAAATGGATCATCAAATTGATTATTACGTTGAATCAGTATTGGTGAGATGATTATAACAAAGATTACAATACAAATAAAATATTTTAAAAGTAGTTTTTTGGATCTGCTGTTTAATAAGAAAAAAATACATGATATTATTAATACCATCACTATTCCTTCAAGTCTAACCCACCACATTAATCCCGCAAAAACAAAAGAAAGATAGACCAACTTGTTATCTTTACTCATTATAAAATAAAGAGTTAAGATGACTAATGGAATATACAAAGATTCTGCATACCCAAACCCTGACCAATAATTGAGATGAGGTTCAAATGCTAATAGACATACTGCCACTAAAGAATATTTTTCATTAAAGAATCTTCTACTAAAAAGATACATCGGTAAGATTGCGGAAGTTAATAACAAAATACTAACTATACGTGTAACATTTGAAAAAACAAGAAAATCACTTGAATTAATTAAACTATAAAACGGTGATAACAGTAATGGCCACCCTGGGTTTCGTTTAGGATGTATCTCAAAATCACCATTAACATTAGATATAGCTTGTAAAGAATACCATTGACCGTCATTGATTAGTGGCAAACTAAAGTCTACAAAATATAATTTTAAAATAATTGAAATTGAAGCAATACTAATTAAGCATAAAGCAAGATTTCTTTTTGAAAAAATCATGTATACGCTACCAAAAAATAAACTCTTTAATAATTTGATAACTAATTTGTCCTCCAACATTTAGAGGCTTCATTTTTCTTTCTCCACCAATTCTTTCTCCTTCATTACCTTCAATGGAGCCTATTTTCTGTTTTAACTTCAATCCTCTAATACTCATTTGTGTGGTAGAATCCATTTCTAACGCATTCATTTTTATTTCATTCATGGCCTTTCTTTTGATAATTCTGCACCCAGTAAGAGGATCTGTCATACTGCCGCCAAAAAAGACGTTTACCAAAAATGTAAACATTTTATTTCCAAATGAATCAACTGGACCAGCATCTAAATTTACAGAATTTTTTCCAAATCTTGAAATGACTATTTGATCATATCCCTCTTTTATTTTTTCAACCAATTGACGTATTTCATCAGGTTGATGATTTCCGTCAGGACTGAATAATACAATATTATCGCAGTTAGTTTGTTCAATTCCGGAAAGTATTGCCCCGCCATATCCCTTAATTTTTTGTCTAATTACATTTAATCCCATTTTCTCAAGTTCTTCCACTGTTCCATCAGTAGAACCGCCATCAACGACTAGTATGTTATCCACCCATTCCTTTTTTATTTGTGGCATAATTTTTTTTACGCCGTCTATCTCATTTAATGTCATAACAAGTAGATCTGTAGTCATAGATGAATAATCAAAACTCGGTATAAATTAATTTCTTAACAGATCTTGCTTAAACATTGTTTTGAAAAAATATAATACAACAATTCTATGTATTTTCATGATTCTATTTCTTGTAATATGATACAGTAGTTTTCAGTCCTTGTTCTAAAGTATATTTTGGTTTCCATTTTAACAATTTCTTCGCTTTGGAATTATTTACTTCAAGTTTTGGAATTTCGAGTGCTCTTTTTGGGAAACTATTCCACTTAATTTTTCCTTTGTAGCCTGTAATCTTACGTATTTTTTCAGCTAGTTGTTTAATTGATAGTGATTTTCCAGTTCCAATATTTATTGATTCACCAAGAAGTTTTTTGTTATTACTTTCGGTTGCTAATACATATGCTGAAAGTAGATCAGGTTCAAAGACAAAATCACGATAAGGTGTTGGATCACCCAACTTTATTGGTGATTTACCTTTTAACATTTGATAAATTATACTTTCAATAACAAACTGATGATTATATTTTCGGCCGTATGAATTAGCATTTCTAAATATTATTGCAGGAAATCCATATGCGTCATATAGATATTTGAGATGCTTTTCTGTTGCAATTTTTGCTACTGCATAAGGACTTGCTGCGTGAAGTTCAGCAGTCTCTTTAGTTGGAAACTTCTTTTGAATTCCATATTCCTCAACAGAGCCTGAAAAAATAAATCTCTTAAGTTTTGGTACTGCACGTCTTGCTGCTTCTGCCATATTAACCGCGCCCAAGAAATTTACATTAAAGACTTCAGTAGTATGAGTAAAGCTATATGCAACAGATGTCTGTGCAGCAAGATGAACTATTACATCTGGTTTGAATTCACTTAAGACATCATAGATATTCAAATAATCTGTTAAATCACCGTAAAAATATGATACGCCACTTTGACTTTCGCCTCTTATCATTGATTCAGTATTTGATGCAATTGGTCTATCGGACGTTGCAACGTTTCGTGCTAACGTTCCAAGTATGTGTCCTTTTTTTAGTAGTATTGAACCTAATTCATGACCAAGAAATCCAGTCATTCCAGTGATAAAGATCCGCATTAATATCGCAAAGTTTGTGCACATTATAGGTTTATTGGTAATTCGTTTTCAAAGAACTGGAATCTTTTCTGCTAATTTTGCTCTAGTTAAAAAATCTGAATTTTTATAAATTAATGTATTATTATTGATTCCATCTACAATTTCAGCAACACCGTCACGTACAGAATTTTTAGTTATAAAACCAAGTTTTTGTTGGATTTTATCGAATGACACCTTATAGTTTCTAGGGTCTTTTTTGAATTCTTGCACTTCAATGTCTATTCCAGGATAATATTCTTGTACTAATTTTGCTAGATCAAGTTTTGTAAAATTTTGATTATTAGCTCCAACATTATAAATTTCGCCAGAGATTAATTCAGAAGAACTTTCAATACATTTGATACAGGCGTTAGAAGCATCTTTCACATGAATGAGTGGTCTCCAAAAATTAGGTCCAAAGACTTGAATTTTTTTATGAATTATCGCATTTAAAATTAATTCTTGTAGTAATAGATCAAAACGCATTATTGGTGATATTCCAAAAACTGTCGAGAATCGTAATACACATGTTGCAAGGTTTGAATTATTCGAACTTAGTATGAGTGATTCCAAATTAACTTTTGTCTCAGAGTACAAAGAAAGAGAATTTACTGGAGTTTGTTCGTTAACTATTGATAAATTTGAACCATAATTACTACAGGTAGAAGCAAAAAATAATCTCTTCACATCTTTTTTTAAACACAGTTCTACTAACTTTTTTGTAGCCAATTCATTTATCTGTCTAGTTGCAGCTGGTGATTTATCACATAATGGACCTGTAATAGCACCCAGATGAACTACACAATCAATTCCATCTAAACATGATTCAAGCAATTCATTATTTCGCATATCACCATTAACAAATTCAACAGAATTATTTTTAAAAAACTCACTGTCTTGATCTGGATTAAAAAACATGGCATCTAATGAACGAACTTTATAATCTGAATTTACCAGATCGGTAATCAGCCTGCTTCCAACATAACCTGCACCACCCGTAACTAATACTGATGAAATACTGTTCATATTGGTGTAAAAATTAAGCTATCTTTATTTATTGTTTTTTTATAATCGTGATAAAGTTTTGAAAAGAATTCATCAAATTCAACCATCTATTGGTAAAGAAGAACGCAGAGAATTACTTGATGTAATTGATTCTGGGTGGTATACAGAAGCAAAAAAAACTAGAGAGTTTGAACAAAAATTTGCAAAATTTGTGGGCTGCAAATATGCTTCAGCTGTAACAAGTGGTACTATTGCATTATACGTAGGTCTAAAATCTTTAGGAATAGGCCCTGGCGATGAAGTAATAGTTCCAGATTTCACTTTTGTTGCATCTGCAAATTCTATAGAAATGACAGGTGCAAAACCAATACTAATTGATATTGAGCCAGAAACTTTGAATCTAAATTTAAAAAATCTTCCAAAACTTGTTACCAAAAAAACCAAAGCCATTATGCCAGTTAACCTAAATGGTAGATCAACAAATCTAAAAAAACTATCCGAGTTTTCAAATAAGCATAATATTTTTTTAATTGAAGATGCTGCTCATGCGATTGGTTCGTACTATAATGGTAAGCATATGGGGACAATTGGTGATGTTGCAGCATTCTCATTTAGTATACCAAAAATAATAACAACTGGTCAAGGTGGAATGGTAATTACAAATAACAAAGCAATTTACGAAAAATGTTTATCTGTTAAAGACTTTGGACGTAAATTTGGCTCGAAAAAAAAAATGTCTACATCATTTGCACATGATACAATTGGTTATAATTTTAAATTTACAGAGTTTCAAGCAGCTGTCGGTTTAGCACAGATGAAAAAACTAAACCAACGTGTAAATAAAAAAAAGAAATTATACAAAATCTATAAAGAAATGCTTTCCAATATAAGCGATATAGAATTTATTGATACTAATTTGAAAAATATAACAATTTGGTCAGCCGACATAATATTAAATTCTGAAAATAAAAAAACAAAATTAATGAATTTTCTTGCAAAAAAGAATATAGAAACTAGAATATTTTTCCCTGCAATTCATGGATTATCACCATACAAACAATCTGATAGAAAATTTCCAACGTCATTTGATATCTCAAAACGTGGGCTTTGGCTACCTTCGTCAACAACATTAACTGAAGATGAGTTATTTTTAGTTTGTAAGAATATTAATAATTTCTTTAAAAATTCATAGGTGTTAATGTAAAAAAATTAATTTAAACCTAAAATGACGACTATTCTTACTCATAACTTGGAAATCGTTATTAAATATTTTTTTTTTAATTAATCAGATAGTATGATACAAGTAAACAGTTCTCAATACAATTATCAATATGGCAATCAGATACATTTGCCATATAGTATCGCCATGCTGTATTCCTATATCAAAACAAAACCTAATCTATCTTCAAATTTTAAATTTGGAAAGACTTTTGTTTTCCGTGATAAAGTTGATGATGATATAACAAAATGTAAAGACACCGACATTCTTTTGTGTTCATGTTATGTTTGGAATTGGGAAATAACACTTCATCTTGCAAAAGAAGTCAAAAAAATAAATCCTGAATGTCTGATTGTTTTTGGAGGACCACAAGTTCCAGAAGATACAAAAGGATTTTTTAAGAAATACCCGTTTGTTGACATGCTGGTACATTCTGAAGGTGAATATATTTTAGAAAGCATATTAGATACATACTTAAAAAATAGAGATTATTCTGACGTAAAAGGCATTACAACAAAAGAACTCTCAACATATCCTCAAGATAGAATCAATAATCTAGATCTTTTACCATCACCATATCTAACAGGAGATATTTGGGATCTTATTGACAAAATAGACGGAATTAATTGGGATGCATCTTGGGAAACTCATAGAGGGTGTCCATATTTGTGTACTTTCTGTGATTGGGGAAGTGCAACATTTACAAAAATGCGACAGTTTTCTGAAGAAAGACTGTTTAAAGAGATTGACTGGTTTGCTGATAATGAAATCGTGTATGTTGATGTATGTGATGCAAACTTTGGGATATATGTAGAAAGAGATCTTCGTATTGCAAAAAAATTCAAGGACACTGTTCTACAAAAGAAATTTCCAAAAAAAATTCGTCCTGCCTGGGCAAAAAATACAACTGAAAAAATTATACCAATTGCAAGAGAGCTTCAGGAAGGTGGAATATTAGGTGCTGTTACACTAGCTGTCCAATCATTAGATAAAGAAACATTGGATATAATTAAACGTGCAAATATTAAATTTGATAAATTTGCTGATTTAACAACTGAATTTAGACTAAATGGATTACCAACATACACAGAAATAATATTAGGATTACCAGGTGAAACGCTTGAAAGCTATAAGAGAGGTCTTGAAACTATAGCCCACACAAAAATAGATACGGTTTTCATCTATAATTGTACAGTGCTCCCAAATGCACCCATGAATTTACCAGACTATAGAGAAAAATACAAAATTAAAGTTATACGTTCACCAGTAATGTTAGTCCACTCATCAATTGAAAAACGTGGCATACAGGAATTTGAAGATATAATTGTTGGTGCAAGTACGTATACGCTTGATGAATTAAAAGAAATGCGACTATATTCTTGGGCATTTGTCACTTTACAGAATCTTGGCATTTTAGAATACATTGCACGATATTATAATCAAACTCATGGACTATCGTTTATGGAGTTCTACGACAAATTCTTCGAGTATTGCCAATTACATGAATCTATTTTTTCTGATGAATACAAAAAAGTTCTAAAATATATTGACGATGGTTACTCAGGACAAGGTTGGGATCATTACGATTTAGAACTGGGAGATATAATTTGGCCAATAGAAGAGGCTAGTTGGCTTAGACTGGTGTTTAGTAAACAGAAATTATTAGAGGCAATCTACAATTTTCTAAGATATTTTGAAAATAAATCACTATTAAAAACTCCAACATCAGTTTTAGAGGAACTTGCAAAATTTCAAGTATTCTTATTGACTACACAAAATACAAATGATGTTAAACAGGAAGAATTTGAATACGATTGGAAAACTTTCTTTTTAGATAATACAAAATTAATTTCTGCACAAAAAAATTATTGTTTTAAAAATCCAGTGATTGAAAGCGACTTAAAGCAGTGGTGTAAAGAAACGATTTGGTACGGTCGACGTTCTAACAGATTTAAATGTAATCCTGAAAAACTAGAAGAAAATACACCGCAAGTTAAATTACCCAAAACTAAATTTCATTGATAAGGAACACGTGTAATTGTGTATCTAAAATGATGATTCTTCCAATGCATAAAGTAAATCAATATCTGAAATATTATTAGTTGTTGGAAATTTTTTAATTAGATTGCGATTTTCTAGTTAATCCACCACTTAACTTCAGTGAAATCAATCCTACAATAACACTATACCACAGAGTAAAAATTCTAATAAGAACGACTAATACGAATGCCATTGAAATTTCGACACCTTGAGAACTAAGCATTCCCAGTAAACTTCCTTCAGCTACACCTAACCCACCAGGAATAAATGATGCAGCACCTAAAATCAAGGATGATGCATAGGTAGCGATAACAGCAAAATAGTTTATTATATCAATATCAAAAGCTAACAAAATGCAATACACAGCTAATGATTCTAAGAGCCAAGAGACGGATGAAGTTGTAATTCCTACAAAAGCCATTTTGCCTCGGGTTGATATTCGAACAGTTTCATAAGAATCGGATAGTGGTTCTTCAAATCTCTGCAAAAATTTTATTCTTCCAATTAGGCTAATTATATGATTAAAAATAGTTCTAGAAGCAATTACTGAAAAAACAATTATCAAAATTAGTAAAGCAATGACAATGATATATGCACCCATTCCAATTGATAATAATCCTAGAAAAGAGACAGCAATTGCTCCTGCAAGATCGTACAGTCTTTCAGTTAAAACTAAAGATGTAGTGGTCTTATGTGGTACATCATATTTTGTTTTCAGTATTTGTGATTTTATCAATTCACCAAACTTAGCAGGCAACACAAATGCAAAACCAGCTAAGTAGATTTTGATATTTTCTCTGACTGGTATTGAGATTCCAGAATTTTTTAAAAGATAATTCCATCTTATGAAAAGAACCATCCACCCTATAGGAATAATTAACAGAATTATTGGTAAATAGATTATTTTAAAGTTAGAAATCTTTGATGCTATTAGACTAAAATCAGTAATCATTAAAAAAACAGCATAAAGAGTAATTGCTCCAATAATTACTAAGAAAAATCTATTATCAAATTTCATGCTATACGATTAATCCATTTTTATTGGTTAAACTATATTATTAAAAGAATTGGCATTATAGTGAAAAGTTTCAAATATTTCAATACAGGAGTTCATATTCTTCATTTAAATCAATAGTTGAAAAATTTTCTAACCAGTATAACGCTTGCAAAGAAAACATAGATGCCCAGGAATTCACTTTTAGAGTTTTTTTCCATCCAAAAACTGATTTATGAAACTCCTCATAGAAGCCGCCATTGATTTTTTTATCGCCATCATGTGCTTGTAATGATAACAAAAACGATTCTAATTTTTTAATGGTTTCATCTAAGCTTGATCCATCTAGTTTAGCTAAAAATATTTTCAGTCGAATTAACTGGGCTATTGGATAACTAGATTTCGAATGATACTTAGAATTAGACCATAAATCAATACTACCATCATTCTGAATCTTTTGATCACACCAAGTAATGGCTTGCTTGCATTTAGAAATATAATTTTCATTTTTTGTTATCATATATGTATGAATTAGTCCTTCTAATGCATAACACATTGTATGAACATTAATAATTTTGTTATCGGCATGTAGTAATATGCTTCCATCATTATTTTGATAAGATAAAATAGAATCCGCAATCTTCTTAGCCATATTTAGTAAAGATTCATCTTTAGTAATCTGGTATTGTTGTAATAACGGTATTGCTAATTTAATATGTAAGCACCCAGATCTTTTGTACCATACTTTAGTATCTTCTTCAAACTCATTGGTTTGTAAATTTTTAGTAGGTTTTACAAAACCATTACTTTCTATAGTTTCGTTTAAAATCCATTGATTTAATTTCTTGGCATATTCAAGAAATTTTTCCTCCTTTGTGATGGCAAAACAATCTAACAATCCTTTAGAACAAATTCCAGTATCAAAAGAATACACATGTTTCTGGGGAACCCCATGAGTAGAGATTCCCTGAATTATTCCACCATATTTATCATATAATCGAATAAGCCAATTGCTAGATGCTTTTGCCAGTTTTACAAATTTTTCATTTTTCTCATGTTCATACAAAAATCGCATTGTGCTGATGAAATATCCAGTAATTTCTGGGTACAAAAATGCAAATTCATTTTTTTCCTCATCAAAAAATGAATGAACCCCACCATAGTTTTGATCTGATGAATCAGAAACAAATATTCCTGATTCTAGCAACCAATTTCTAGTCATCGTATAAGAAGGATCCATTACTAGGTAACGTTTTTTTTGTTCTTAAAAAGTCTAAAGATAATGCAGATTTTAGTAATGGTATTTCATTTTCCACCAATCAGTGGTGGTGGTGTTGTTGTGATTACAGATATTGTAAATAAGTTAGCGGAGTTAGGAAATGATATTACAGTAATTACTCCAAATCTTGACTGGAATGGAGAACAATACAATCCAAAGATTAATTCAAAAATTCAAGTTATACGTACAGAAACACCATCAAAATCTAGAATAAAAATTGCTGCAAGACGATGTCAAGCAAATATGAAAAAAAGAGCAATTGAATTAGGCAAACAGAAAAAATTTGATTTTATTTTTACAATTTTTCATCCATTTCATCTTGTCCCTAAGGCTGCAGTAGAAGCTGCAAAGGAGTTACAGATTACTTCAATTGTAAAAGTAGATGATGCAATATATGAAAAAGCTACTGGAATAAAATCCATACAACGTAGAGTAGAAAAAATGATTAATAGTAAAACACTTAGGACTGCCAACAAAGTATTAGTTTCAAATAATGATACAGCCAAAGTAATAATTAATGAGTATAATGTAATTCCAGAAAAAATCTCAATAGTACCAAACGGAGTTGAACTATCATTATTTAATAGTTCAAAACAGAAAAATCCAAAAAAAGTTGTTTTTGCAGGTGCTATGTATTATCATAGAGGTTTGGACGTGTTACTTGAGGCAATACCAAAAATAATCAGAAAAATTCCTGATGCAAAATTTATTTTGTTAGGTAGTGGTAATGAATTAGAAAAATTAAAAGAGACTGTCTTGGAAAAAAACTTGGAAAATTCTGTAGAATTCAAAGGATGGATTGAGAGAGAGAAGATTCCTGAGAATATATCAGATGCATCAATTGGAATTGGGCCGTTAAGACTAACAGATGTAACTTCACAAGCTCTTCCCATAAAGGTACTAGAATACATGGCAGTTTCATTACCTATAATTGCCCAAAAGGGAACATTGCCAGATGATATTTTAGTAAATGGGAAAAATGGGTATTTTGTTAATGGAGCTGAAGATTTGGCTGAGAAAATCAGTTCGTTACTAAACGAACCTGATACAATTAATCAAATGGGGAATCAGTCACGCCTGATGGTTCAGAACTTTTCATGGGATCACATAATTAAAAATGTCTTGGAGGCAGCAAGAAAAAATTAGAAATGATTTTGCAAAATTTTTATTATTTTGTAACTTGCGTCTCCTCTTCCATAAGGTGTTTTTCTTGAGAGAACTTTAGGATCTCTCATTGTCTTCTTGATAGATTTGGAGATGTTTTTTTCATTTAGTCCTATAATTTCAGCCATTCCTGAATCTATTGCCTCGGGTCTATCAGTAGTTTTTCTTACTACCAAGACTTTTTTTCTAATAAGAGGTGAAGTTGCTTCTTCTTGAATTCCACCAGAATCGGTTACAATAAACGTACATTTTTTCATAAGTTCAAGCATCTCAAAATATCCAAGTGAGTCTAACAGAAGAATATTTTTTGATTTTAATAATTTTTTATGCAAATTAAATTCATTTAGACGTTTTCTAGTACGAGGATGTACTGGAAAAATAATATCCTCATTAGAATCAATGAGTCCTTTAACGATTGAAGTTAGTGTTTTTTTATTATCTACATTCTCTGATCTATGCAATGTTAATAAAGCAAAATTATCAATTTCGACAGAAATCTGGGATTTCTTTTTTGAAATTCTAGAATATGTGTTAATTGCATCAATTATTGTATTACCAGTAACATGAATTTGACCATGAACTTTTTCAGAAATAAGATTACTCTTTGAATTTTGTGTAGGAGCGAATAGAAGTTCGGATAAATGATCAATTGCGATTCTGTTATGCTCTTCTGGCATTCTCCAGTCATTACTTCGTAATCCAGCCTCTACATGACTAATTGGTATGTTTGATTTTAGAGAACAAATACCTGCAGCCAGAACTGTGTTAGTATCACCTTGTACTATTACAGTATCAGGTTTTTCTTTTGAGAGTATTTTTGATAATTTTGCTATAATTTCACTAATTTGAAATTGTGGATTTGATTTGGAAATTTTTAATGAATAATCTGGTTTGGGTAATCCTAATTGGTGAATGAACTGCATTCCCATTTGGTAGTCATAATGTTGACCAGTAAATATGACAGAGCATCTTTTAGTGCCCAATTTTTTAATAATTGGAGCCAGTTTGATTATTTCAGGTCTAGTTCCTAATACTATTGCTGTTTTCATACAATTCAATTTTTGTTTACAAATGATACTATTATGAGTATAGAATAACTAATAGTAAATTCATTAAAGGATGTATAATAAAATAATCAATATTAAAATGAAGATTCTTTTCATATCTCCAACGTATACAGGTGGAATTGGTGGTCATGCTGCTAGAGTTGCTGAAAAATTACGGGAGTATGGTTTTGATATAAAATTAATGGATACATCACACATACCCATAAAAAAATTCAAGAATCCTAGTTTTGCTGTTCTTAGTTCACTAAAAGCTATATTTGGCAGAGATAGATATGATATAGTTCACGCTTTTAACATTCCTTCTGCTTTTGCAATGAAATATACAAAATCCAAGAAAAAAGTTCTATCGGTACACGGTATATACTCAGAACAGGTAGATTCATTGCATTCTGATACTACGGCAAAGGCTGCTAGCATTACCGAATCAAAAGTTTTGAATTGGGCGGATAAATTAATTACAGATTCAAAAGCAGTTAGTGAAACATACAAAAAAAAATTAGGAGTGAATTTTGATTTTTTGTATGCACCGTTAGATATTACAAAATTCAATGATCTTCCTAATGTTTCTAAAAAAGAAAAGCAAGTTATCTATATTGGTAGAGACAGTTATGAAAAGGGTATAGATATTCTTAGAGGTATAGAACCGAAGATTAAGGGAAGTGTTGTTTACTGCACAGATTTAGAATGGAAAGAAACTATGTCTGAGCTTAAAGCATCAAGTGTACTTGTAGTTCCATCAAGAATGGAAAGTATTCCGCAAGTTATCAAAGAAGCTTTCTTTCTAAAAATACCTGTTGTTGCTACAAGTGTAGGAGGTATTCCAGAATTAATTGACCATGAAAAAAATGGTCTACTTGTTAATCCAAATGATCCTGATCAATTAGCAAATTCAGTGAATGAAATACTTGAAAATGAAGAAAAGGCTACTAGAATAACAAATGCAGGATATCAGTTTGTGATTAATAACTTGACATGGGAAATTTTGCTTCCTAAATATGTAAAATTTTATGAAGATCTACTAAATTCGTAATTAACCATACTGTCAAAAAAAGGAATTCTCTAATCCATCTTCTATACTAGTTTCATACGACCAATTAATCATTTTTTTCGCAAGGTTAACATCAGCTTGACTTTCTTTTATGTCTCCTTGTGGTAATTCGTCAAATTTAGTTTCTAATGATTTTCCAGAGAGCCTGATCATTAGATTTGCTAGTTGTTTGATTGATGTAGTAATTCCAGTACCAATGTTTAGATGTGTAAAATCCGTGTCGCTTTGCATTGATAATAGATTAGCCTTTACAACATCCTCTACTGAAATAAAATCACGTGTCTGTGAACCATCACCAAAAATTATTGGAGATTCATCTGCTTGTATGTTATCATAGAATTTTGTTATGACACCAGCATAATCATTTGTTTGACCAATTCCATAAACGTTAAAGTATCTCAATCCAATAATTGATGCTCCCAAATCATGATATTTTGCAGCAAGTTTTTCATCATCCAATTTTGTTGTTCCGTAAGGATTGATAGGTTTCCTTTCAAAATCTTCCGTTATAGGAATAGATGTAGTGTTACCGTATACACTTGAACTACTAGCATAGACAACCTTTATTGAAAATTCTTTTGCTAATTTGAAAATATTTTCGGTTCCAATAACATTGACACTGTGATATTTTTCTTTTTGAATGAACGATTCTGGTACGGAAGTAAGTGCAGCTTGATGAAATATTCCATCGGAGTCACTAATTACACTTTTTAAAGAATCAAAATCAAGAATGTCCAATTTTTCTAAACTAATTTTCTCTTCATAACCAGCTATATTTTCTAGTCTCCCTCTCCAAAAGTTATCAATTACTGTAACCTGATGATTTTGGTTAACTAGATGTTTTACAATATAACTTCCTATGAATCCTAATCCCCCTGTAACTACAAATTTCACGAATTTGTTGACATACTCGTGTCTTTTAATCTTACCAATAATGAAGATGCGAATTGTATAAAAACACAAAATTGGAATAGTGAAATAAGATGAATTTGGATGACATTTCTATAATGATTAAGGAAATTCTGAGTCTCAGATATCATCCATCCTTAGAAACTGATAGGAAAAAAATCACTTCAAATGATTTTCAATCTCAAGATAATCCTGGTTATTTAGAGCATATTGAGAATTTAATTCTAAATACAATAGAGAGTGAGGTAAAAGAGAAGAAAGTTTCTGTTGCGCTAAGTGGTGGAGTTGACTCAACACTAGTCATAGCGCTACTTAGAAAAGCATTACCTGATATTCAAATTGAGGCAATTTCAGTTAAGTTTGCTGATAGTGTAGATGAAACAAAAATTGCAACATCTATTGCAGACCAGTTTAATGCAAATCATCACATAGTTCCAATTGAAAATTTTCTTGCACATTTACCAAAAGCAATTAGTATTATCAAAATGCCTTTTTGGGATACTCATTGGTATCATATGGCAAAAATTGCAAAGAACTTCTCAAATTATCTGGTGTCTGGAGATGGTGGTGATGAACTATTTGGTGGATATACATTTCGTTATGAAAAATTTTTGTCAAATTATAACTCGAAAATGACTCCAACTGAAAAAACTAAACTGTATCTAGAATGTCATGAACGGGATTGGGTTCCAGATCAAGAAAAATTGTTTGGTGAGAAAACTAGTTTTTCATGGAATGATATTTTGTCAAAACTCATTCCGTATTTTGATAATTCTTTATCACCGCTAGATCAAGTATTTTTAGCAGATATTAATGGAAAATTACTTTATAATTGGACCCCTCTGAATTCAAGATTTCATGAATACTTTGATCTAAAATCTATAACACCATTACTATCTGAAGAACTAATAGAATACTCTCTTCATATTGATAACTCGTTGAAATATAACCAAAAAGAAAATGTTGGTAAATTACCCTTAAGACAGATTCTAGCAAGGTATATTGATCCTGATCTTATCACATACAAAAAACAAGGATTCTCAGTTAATACTACAAATCTTTGGAAATCACAAGGAAAAGGATTATGTGAATATTACCTAGATAATTCAAGAATTGTTCAAGATAAATGGATCAACAAAGATTGGATTACAAATCATTTTGGGAGGCTAGACAAAGATTCTGATGTAAGATATGTCAATAAATTTCTAGGATTACTGGCATTTGAAATATGGTATAGAATCTTTATAACAAAAGAGATGAAAGAGGATACTATTCTTAGTGTATAACAAATATCTGATTAAATAATAGATTTTTTCACATTACTGATTTTTATTTCCCTAGATTATTCTTTTAATAACTTTGAAAGAGATTTTGGTACAATATCTAATTTGCCCAATATGTGGTAAAAAATTTTCTTTAAAATCTAATAAGGCTAATTCAGCTGAAATTTTAGAAGGTAAATTAGTTTGTTTAAAGAATCATAAATTTCCTATCAAAGACGGTATTCCTAGACTTGTTGTAGACAAGTCTAAAATTTTTGTAAAAACTGAAAATTCATTTTCTTCAAAATGGAAGAACTACAATAAAACATATCATAGTAAGAAATGGTTTGACGGTCAAAAGAAGTGGTTTCTAGAAAGATTTGGTTGGAATACATCAACTAATTTCAATAAATTCTTAAAAACAAAAACAAGAATTTTAGATGCAGGTACTGGTGTTGGAAACAGTGCAAAATTATTCTCAGCAAATCCAAAAGCTGATGTATTTGCCATTGATGCAAGTGAGAGTGTAATCTTTGCATATAAAAAATATGGAAAAACTTCAAACATTCATTTCTTACAAGCAGATATACAAAAACTTCCATTTAAGAAAGGTTTCTTTGACTTTATTTGCTCAGATCAGGTGTTACATCACACAAAAGATACTAAGAGTTCGTTTAAGATACTTACAAAACTTTTAGCCAAAAAAGGACTAATTTCAATTTATGTTTATAAAATTAAAGGCCCAGCACGCGAATTTGCAGATAATTTTATACGAGAATCTACAGTAAAAATGACTGAACAACAGTGTATTGATTTCTCTAAAGATATGGCATTGTTAGGAAAGAATCTCTCAAAAATTAAAAAAACAGTCACTATTCCTAAAGACATTCCAGTTCTTCAAATTAAAGCTGGAACTTATGATATACAGCGATTCATCTACTGGAATTTTCTAAAATGTTGGTGGTCAAAAGAAGTTCCTTTTGAACAAAGCGTAGCGACAAATTTTGATTGGTATTTTCCTGAATATGCTTACAGGCATGACCCAAAAGAAGTGAAGAAGTGGTTTAAAGATTCAAAGTTAAAAATTGTTCATTTTAATGAAATTGAAAGTGGAATTAGTCTTAATGGTAAGAAAATCTAGATGACTTCAAAGATGCCCATATAGCTAAATTTTCTTATAGATTAGTGGAATTATTGAATACTAAAAATAATAAACTAGGTTCATAGATAAAAAACATGAAAATACCATTTTTTGTTCAAGAATTCACTAATGAAATGGAAGAGGCTGCAATTAATGCATTAAGAAATGAATCGTTTGTTAATGGTGAAAGTGTTTCAAGATTTGAAGAAGAATTTGCAGCATATACAGGAACAAAATATGCTGTATCAGTAAGCTCAGGAAATGGTGCACTGCAAATTTCACTAATGGCACTTGGAATTTCAGATAATTCTAAGGTTATAACACCGACTAATTCATTCATTGCTTCAGCAAACTGTATCAGAATGGTGAATGCATATCCGGTTTTATCAGATATTGATTTGAGAGATGGTGAAATTGATATTAGTAGTGTTACACAAAATGCAGATGCAATTATTCCTGTCCACATTTATGGAAACCCATGTAATTTTGATTCTGTAAAAGCATTTGCGGAAGAAAAAAAAATTCCAATCATTGAAGATGCGTGTCAGGCACATGGAGCAATATATAAGAACAAAAAAGTAGGAAGTTTGTCTGATGTGGGATGTTTTTCATTTTACCCAACGAAAAACATGACAGTAGGTGGTGATGGTGGAATGACTACTACAGATAACGAGGAGATTGCATCAAAAATTAAGTCAATCAGAGATAATGGTAGAAAGACTAAGAATGAATTTGATAAATTAGGTTTCACGATGAGATTAAACACGGTAAATGCAGCTATAGGTAGAGTTCAGCTAAAACATCTTGATGAGAAAAATACTAGAAGAAGAGAAATTGTATCAATTTACAAAAAACATCTGGTTGAAGATTGTATTTTGCCTGAAAATGAAAATGGAAAATCTGTTTATCATCAAATTGTAATTCGTCATGAGAAAAGAGATGAGATCCGTAAGGAATTAACAGGTAGTGATATTGGTTCTGCAATATATTATGAAACACCAATCCACTTACAACCTGTATATCAAAAATATGGTTACAGATTACCTAACAGTGAAAAATTTTCTAAAGAGATAATGTCATTACCATCATATCCACTATTGACTGATGAACAAATTTTAGTTATTTGTGAACATGTAAACAAAATAATTAGTTAAGTTACTGTTAAAAAATTATTTACTGAGCGCCCATTGCTTGTTCTGCTTGATGGAACATCTCACTCTTTGCACAACCTGCTGCAAGTTCATCACCTGCACCTCTTCTCATAAGACCTCGGTAAAGACCATCTTCGAGTTTTACTCCTTCTCTTTGTTCCCATTCTTCTACGGTGATAGAATATTTCTTCTGAATTCTGTCTCTATACCATTCTGGAATGACATTAAATGCACAGAATGGAACAATTCTGAGATCAGGTGTAACATAATGAATGTCACATCTCTGTAATCTTTCTAAATCTTCATTGTATTTGTCTTGGAAATGCATCATGCCTAAGAATAAGCCCTTTACATGGAATCCGCCTACAGCATCAAATGATCTCTTCATTAGTATGCTGCTAAACATCTTAGCCAAATCTAATCCTGCTGGCTGTTTATCTTTATCAACATAACCTTTGAGTTTTCGTACCACTTCAAGCATTGTAAAGTATTTGTTAGCGCCAGAATGAATCTGCTCTGCCTTATCTTCAAATAATTCAAGCATACCCTGAAGATCACAAAAACTCGTCATTGGAACAAATTTCTTAGTGTCTGCATCTTCAAAGACATATGTTCCTGCGCCACATGCAAAGTGAATTGATAATTCATATTTTGGTTTACTAGAAAATGCTTCAATAACGTTGGTTAGTGGCATACAACTTGGTACTGGATACCAATCATCAGCAGTTACCTGACCATCTGTTTGTTCTTCAATTCTTTGGATACAATCTGGAACAGTAATTCTGTATTTTAGACGTTCAGTTTTTCCCATTCTTCCAGTAAGTGATACAGGTTGGAAGTTTACTGCATGGACAACATCCATGTTCTTTTGTGCATATCTGATAATACCACCTAATTCATGGTCATTAATTGATTTAATTACAGTTGGAACAAAAACTACAGTAGTTCCAGTTTTTCTACATGTATCTAATGCATAAGGAATTTCCCAGTGATTCTTTGGGTTTGTTCTTGCAGTAACACCATCAAAACTTAGATAAAGATTATTACATCCAGCCATTCTGACTTCACGTCCAGCTTCTGGATCCATTGCGTGTCTAATACCATTCGTGTTCATCTGTATATGATCAACACCTTCTTCTTTCATTATTTTGATAACATCGGAAATGTCTTCTCTAAGCATTGGTTCCCCACCAGTTATCTGCATAGAGTTTCCTGGAATTGGTCTTTCTGCTCTTAGTGTTTTCATCATAGCCCGTACTTGATCATGACTTGGTTCATACATGTATGCACCCTCAAGACCTTTCTTGACATAGAAGAAACAATACCAACAAGTAAGATCACATCTGTTTGTAACTATCATATTTGCGAGCCCACTATGTGACAAATGATTAGAACAGAGTCCACAGTTATTTGGACATGAACATTTGTCTTCCATTATTACGTTTGGTGCATGTGCGCCCTTTCCATCTACCCAATATGTACTGAATTTTTTATACATATCATAAGAGCCAAAATACAACTCTTCAGTTTCTCCATGAGTTGGACAAACTTTGGACATGAAAACTTGATTATCTCTCTCAAAAACTTCAGCGTCTAATATCATATTACAATCAGGGCAAATACTTTGGGTGAATCTAATGGTGGATTTTTTTCCCTGTGTTTTTGTTGACTGATTGGAAATCTGAATTAACGCCATCTTGTAATTTTTTTTCAATAATAGTATATAATGCAATTCCTACTATGCACCCGTTGAAACAGGTAGAGATCAGATATTCAATTTAAATAGCAAAATTTGCAATCGAACACAATGAGCATATCTGATAAAGTAAGAAAATCACTTGAAAAGATAGGTCTTACAAGTTACGAAACTCGTACATATACTGCTCTAGTAAATTCTGGAGAACTTAATGCATCAGAACTTAGCCAAAAATCAGGTGTTCCTTATTCAAAGATCTATGAAGTACTAGGAACATTGGAAGTGAAAGGATGGATTGGTTCTGATGATTCAAGACCAACAAAATACATTGCAAAATCACCTACAACTGCACTTGAGACTACAAAACAAAACTTAGATGTAGAATTTTCAAATAATCAAAACAAAATCTTATCTGAACTTATCCCACTGTATGAAAAAAGTGGCACTAGTGAAAAACCAGATATTTGGTTTATCTCAGGAGTAATGAACATTGTTTCTAAAATTATGGAAATGGTAGAGAATTGTAGGGAGGAAGTAATGATTGCTGTACCACAAGCGGGTGAAGAAATTGTTAAACAAGCATTGCCAAAACTTAGACAGTTGCATGATAAAGGAATTGAAATTACAATTCTGACTTCAGACAGTTTTGATAAAGAATCACTAAAATCAATTTGTCGAGTTGCAAATGTCAAAGTAAAAGAGGGACTTTTTGGTGGTGGCATAATCTCTGATAAGAGATATGTAGTAATCCTGCTAGGTCCTGAAATAAGTAGTTCTAGCTCATCTGAAATAGTAGCCATCTGGGCAGATCATTCAGGATTAGCTGGATTC
>Ga0257107_1000157_pt1 | contig 24847 bp, 33 predicted proteins | sample LP_taG_2_FD_190178 | JGI IMG/M metagenome (GOLD analysis project Ga0257107, IMG submission 190178) | Marine microbial communities from Northeast Subartic Pacific Ocean, Canada - LP_J_2011_P26_500m | ecosystem: Environmental > Aquatic > Marine > Oceanic | place: Canada: Northeast Subartic Pacific...
CATACAAGTGCCAGGAATTGGTCTGAGTAGTGGCACTACAGTTCGTGATATGAACTGTGAACGTATGAAACTATCTAAACTCTTAAACGATTATGGTATGAAGGTGGCCGCTGTGGCTATCCTTTGCCAGGATGAACGTGTCTTTGAAGCCATGGAACAGGCTGGAACTCCTTGCCCATTTGAAGGCAAGATTGGTGGTGCGGCTGTTAAGCAATGGAAGAAGTATGACATCGAACGACCAGACTACGACAAGTATGTTGAGAAGATGGACACACGATTAAAGATTGACGAACGTATTGCTAAAGAAGATGGTGTAATCGCAGAGAACGAATCATTGAAGACAAGCATTGATAGTGTTGCTAAAGAAAATGCAGAGTTACAAAAAGCAATCAACGAGTTACAGAAAGCACAAGCAGAATTGATTGCGGCTCAACAGGAAGAAATTGAACGCCTTGAAAGTTTAGTTCCTGAAGTTCACGAAGATGAAGAAGTATCTGAAGCAGAACACGAAGAGGTGCCAGTAGTTACAACATTAGATAACGGCAGAGTACAACTTCGTATTCCATTGTAAAAATGTGGAAGTTACTTCCTACATTCATACTTCTTTTACTAGTATGCTTTACTGAAGTTCAAGCAGAAACAACTCAAGTAACATCCGTCACCTGTGTTGATACTGATAACAGTCCAGTAGAAGGTGACACAACTACAGTATGTACAACTACTGTTGTTACAACTGTAACAACTCCTGAATCAACAACAACTACAACATCCATATCAGAAAATCTCACAAGTTCAGGTGACATACTAACTAACTCAGATTTTAAACATGCATCTAATAATAATTATGGTGCAGACGGATGGACTATTACAAATAATCCAGGCTCTCACAGTAGTGCCGGTAGTACGGGGGGCGATAGTACAGGTGGTGTAGTTGCAAGTGGACATAATACAAACATATCACAAACTGTAACATCTATTAAGAGTGAAACTGGAATGTCAGACGCAGAAATAAAACATGGCTTCCGTTCAACACTATCAGCAAAGTTATGGTTTTGGAATAATCATACTAACAAAATAACACTTAAACAAACTATCACAGATAATGATGGCAACACTACGACACAAACAAGAATCCTCACTGATACAGGTTGTGGATATACGAACTGTGGTGTGTGGGAAGACTTTGATGATACTTACATACAAGGCTCTAACTCAGCAACAGACTTCTCTATTAAAGCAGAGGTAAACAATGTTAAAGTGACTGGCTCTACAAGTGGTCATTGGGGACCAGACATTGACAGTATAGAATTAAATATACAACACAATGAAATTACAACGACAACAGAAACAGTAGCCGCAACATCATCTTCATCAACTGCAACATCATCAGCAACAACATATGAATATTGCTGGCAAAAGAATCCATCAACATGTGCTGGCGACCAACCAGGCGTAGATGATATTGAAGAAGATATTGTAGAGGCAGTCGAAGACCTTGAAGTTGAAGAAGTAGTAGAAGAAGTAACAGTGATTAATGTAGTGAACTTGGATGTCGAGGAACTTGTAATCGTTAATGTTACAATGGATGAAGCAATGGACATGGAACTTACTTTTGAACCAGAACAAACATTTGAAGAAGCATTTACTGGCATCATAGAAGAGGCGGGAATGGAAGAAGAATTTGAGGCTGCACTAGAAGATGAAGGCTTAACTGAAGAAGAATTCTTTAGTGAAGTTGAAGATGTCATGGAAGAAGAGATGGGTTCTCCTGATGTTGAACCAGAAATTACTACTGAACCAGAAGTTGAAACTGAAGTAGAAACAGAACCAGAAATTACTACTGAACCAACAATAGAAGAAGATGTTATGAACACATCAGGCTCAGAAGAAACAATGGAAACAGAAGTTGAAACTGAAACAGAGGTAGAGGAAGAAACAGAAGTAGAAACAGAAACAGAAGTTGAAACTGAAACAGAAGTAGAAGAAGAAACAGAAGTAGAGACCGAAACAGAAGTAGAAGAAGAAACAGAAGTAGAAACTGAGGAAGAGATTGAAACTGAAACTGAAACTGAAACAGAAGAAGAAGAAACTGAAACTGAAACTGAAGTAGAATCTGATAGTGAAGTTGAAGAGTCAACAGAAACTGGAGATACTGAAGTAGAAGAATCTGAAGAGGTAGAGGTCGATGAAGTTGAAGTAGATGCACAAGTTGAAGCAATACAGGCAAGTATCGAAAGAGTCATTGCTCGAATAGAAGCAAACCTAACTCGTATAGATTTAAAACTAAAAGCAACTTCTTTTGTACTTGCTAAAGCAATGCAAGACCAACAACCAGATATGACAGAGTATACAACACAATCATTTTATGACCCTACTCAACTACCAGACAATCGTGATTGGTATGCTGAGAGTACAATTTTAGATGTATATGGTAGGTCAGTGTATCAAGATGTAGACTTGAGTGACTATCAAGCAAGTGACCCAATGGCAGTATACGAGGAAGAGATAAATACAGTCAACAATAATATTCGCCGACTTGAGGCAGAACTGGAGGAATTAGAAAATGAACTTAATGAATAAACTAACATCATACGCATCATTGATAGGCGTAATCGTAGCAATCGGTGGTGGCTTTTATGCCTGGGGCGAATTTAACACTCGTTTAGATGCTATTGAAAGTAAGAAGGTAATAAGTCTAGCACCAATTAACAAACAGGTTTTAGAACTTCGTAACTCAGTTTCATCATTAGAAGTAGATTTGATTGATAGAATTGATGCACTAAGAGAAAAGATAGACGAAGGTAATGATATTGACCTTTCAGAGTTGTCAGCACAGATTGATGGTGTCGAAGAGGCTATCAAAGCAGACTTAGATGCTATGAAAGATACATTAACTAAAGTTGATAAAGAAGTTTCTATCGCATTAAAAGAGAACGAATTACAAGACGAGAAGATTGAAGCAGTTAGGCTTAAAACAACCAACCCTTTAGCAACTAATTAAGGAGATATATTATGAACTTAAATAATAAATGGATATGGATAGCACTAGGTGTAGTAGGATTTATCGCATTAATGTTGTGGGGTGTTGATGCAACTATGTGCAAGGAAGCACTCTGCTAATGGCACTAAGTGAATTAGAAAGAAGTACAATGACCTGGCGGTGGGCCGCCTTGTCTATATATCTCTTAATTTGTTTTTATGACTTTATGTTCGTGCCCATCTGGTACGGGTTAAACCGACCAGACATCACAGCATTAATGTTAGTCATCGACAGCACAGAGGAAGTTCTCGTCCAGATGGAATTGATGAAGACCCTCACTGCTCAACATAACCCATTTACATTAATGGGTGGCGGATTGTTTCATTTGGCATTTGGTGCAATACTTACAGGTAGTGCAGTAGGAATGAATAGATAAACAGAATTTAACAGGAGACTATATGAACGACATAGAAAGATTGAATAGAAAATGGGTAAACGTATTACTTTTTATAGTATCATTTCTTGTAGCATGGGAAATTGGTCTATACTTAATGAGTTAAAATAATATGATATGAACGATTAATTTGTATTATATTTAAAAGAGGGCATTGAAGCCCTCTTTTTAGTTTTGCTTGAAGATAAATAACATACTGAGGAAGATAAATACAATTAGAAATTAATTATATTTGAGGAGAATCTATGGCTGATAAAGAACCAAGATTAGCACATCTAGAAGCAGAGAGTTTGGAAACTCACGTGGCTGTATGTTACGAGAGATACCATCACTTTAATAAGTCATTAAAAGATATTAATATCAAGATTGACAAGAACGAAAAAGAGATGGATAAAGGCTTTACTGAAGTAAAGAGAATGTTGATATGGACAGCATCAACTTTGTTTTCTACTATGTTGATTGCCATATTTGCACAGATGTTTAACCTCTTATAAGAGAAACAAAATGTTATTTAATGAACTTGCCCAGGAAGAGATATATGAAGCAAAGTTGGTATATGCGAGAAAAGGACGGCAAATTATTCGTAAATACAGATGTGGCTCTGGAAGACTAAAAGGCAAGACGGTTTCTAAACCTGCCAAATGTTTCGCACCAGTAAATATCAAGAAACGTTTCACATTAGCAAGAACAAAAGCAAAAATGGGTGCAAGAATGAAACGTAAGGCTAAGATGACTCGTAGAATGAATCCAGCCAGTAAGAGATTAAAAACTCTAAATAGAAGATAACGGAGAATATAATGTCATTAAAGAATGAAATAGAAAAAGAAATGTTTACTGAAGGTAGGGAAGATAGAATGCAAGATATTGCATCTCTTATTGATATGCCAGTAGAGGATGTTGATAAACGATTAAAAACCTTGACATTTTCTGATTATATTGAAGTAATGACATCACTAAAAACCCAAAATAAAGATACTATTAAACGCATCATGGGACTTGATGAAGCATATAGTAAGGGTTCTCAAGGAGTACAAGGAACATTAGCACCGGGTGAAGAGGAAGAAGAAGTAGCAGGAGCAGTAGATATGCCAACTACTTCACAAGATGACCAAAAAGTTAAGACTGCTAGAACACAAGCAATGCAACGACTAGGCAGAGATAACTTAGGTGGCGCAACAGCACAACAAACAGCAGATGCAATGGACAGGGCGGCACAGGGGCAAGCATTAACGCCGATACAACGTAGATCTATGGCGGCACAAACGCAGAATTTAGACAATTTAGCAACAAATCCACAGACCAGAATGCAGTTTAAAAATTTACTAAATAAATTGAGAATGCAACAAAGAAATCAAGAGGGCTAATATATGAAATTAACAGAGATATTAGGCGGGTTATTTGTAATGATTACAGAGGAAGAAGAAGATTTGATGACTAAATACTTCTCTGAAGGAGATTATGTAAATGAATCACAAATGTCAGGTAGAGAATTGAGACTGGCAGAGGTATTATCACACAAAGGTGTGTTAGTTCCTACAATACGAGGATATAAAACTGTTTAAACAACTAGGAGTCCCAAATGTCCGCACCAACCAAAAAAGATATAGATTTAATGTCCAACCTGATGAAAGTCATGGATGGCAAAAAACCAACTAAACTCACAGAAACAACTAAACAAGATGAATCATCTTCTATAGATGTTACTCCTGGCGTAAAACGTTCAGATATAGACGCAATGTCAAAAATCATTAAAGGATTTAATGAGGCAACAACAAGTGTCGCACACAAAGTCAAGAAAACAATTAGCGAATCCACTAAAACTGAAAAAGGCGTCAAAGTTGGTGCGTTTTCAGTAGAGAAAAATAAAGAAGATAGATATGATATACTTGATAGTCGTAGTGATTCTATATTATTTCAAGATATTCAATTGTATGAGACAGTTTGTTGTATCGCTAATCATCTCAATGAAGGCAAAACAATTAATTCTATAGAAATTATGAAAATAATTAGAATTAATGAATTATTTGAACGTCATTATAGCAGTGCAGTTCAGCATAAGCATTCATATCAAGTTGCCAAACGTGTAAATAACGATGGCAGAATGGATATCGCTCAAGCAAGATTTTCCCAAGCAAAACACGAGGCTAGCAAAGCCAAACATAAGATAACTAATCTTTACGAAACCATAATCCTTTGATATACTAGTAATATACGAATGTATAAATAGATTTGTGCATTAAAAAGATAAATACATGCAATATACAGTAATACTGGAATAATATTATGAGTTTAAATACAACAAGTTTCTTTAATTCGAACGAAGTTCACATATCTTCACGAATGAATGAATATATGAAGAAAAACTTTGGCTACGAAGTCGAGGGTGATATCGATACATTGAGAGAAGCAAAAAAATCGCTTGAAGCCGAGCAAATTGAGTTGAAAAAACACTCATATATGAATCACAAGTATATGGAAAACATGCTTATGATTGAAACGATTAATTCATTGGTAAAAGCACACTCCAATACGCCAATTATTAAAGAAGACGACAAAGAATTAGAATACGGTGACACTGAAGAAGAGATGGCAAAAGGATTGGGCATGTCCCAAGACGATTTCTGGGAATTAGCAGAAAGAGTTGGACAAGAACAATATGGTAGTTTAACAAAAGACAACTACGAAGATGTTATGAATCATATAGTTGATAATGCTGACAGTTATACGCAAATAAAAGAAGATTCTGAAGATGACGAAGAACAGCATCGTAGAGATGTGAAGCACGGCCTTTATGGTGATGATGAAGAAGAAAGCCAGTCAGAAGATGAAAAAGCAGAGCATGATAGAGATGTGAAGCGTGGTCTTTATGGTGAAGATTCTTCCGAGCCTGCGTTTTCTATTAGAACATTTAAAAATGCTAAAGACCCATCTAAAGATGGACTAGAAATTACTAAAACTGGTGGCATGGGCGGAACAGTTATTATAAAAAATCAAAAAGAATTAAAAGATTTATTAGTGGCACTTAAAGGCAATGTTGATAATCTTAAAGAAGCATATAATCCTGAAACAGGAAGAGATCCCAATGTGGACACAACAGAGTGGGACGACCTTATTGCAAAGACAAAGAAAAAGCAAGAGAAAGAATATGCTAATTCAAAAGAAGGTAAAAGAGATCCAGCATATAGACATTATCATCAGTATAAGACCCAAGAAGCAGTAACTGAAGATGATGAAACTATAGATTACAGTAATCCAGATAAATTTGAACTTCCAGAGTTTATGTGGAAATTCCAAGAAAAATTAGTTAAATTTGCGGCTGGTACATTCGGAGTACATGCAACTAAAGATTCAAGTGGAATTACTGGAATGACAATTTCTACTAAGGAGACTACACCTTATATATTAAATACAACAGGTCAAGAAGGAACTAGAGAAGATTTTAAGAATACTGATGAATGGCAAGAATGGTTAGATTATCAAGCAAAAATTGAAGCAGAACAAAATAAAGCACGTGAATTAATTGCTAAAGTTAAAGAAACAACTAAAGAACAAGCAGTTAAACAAACAGAATCGGTAACTGAAGATGATGAAGAAAAAGGTCCCGAACATTATCGATGGAAAAACGAATCACAATTGGCTGTTGCTCTAGGTCGTATAGAAAGTGCTATGGAAGAAATAGACCATGCAATAGAATATAGAGGCGAAAACAGTGCCAAATTTTTTAATAATGGTGACAAAGCAGGTGTCGGCTCACTAATGAGTATCAAAGGTACACTTCAAAAGATACTCGACAATTGGGAAAAAGACACAGAATTCTACGGAATGTAATAATTATAATTGAGGAAACAAAATGAAAAAAACTAAATTAGAAAAAACTTTGATGGAAGAGTTGAATGCTCTACTTGAAGTTGATGCCGCAGAAGCAGAAATCACTATGGCTGCCAGAGGCATTGTTGATGAATTGCAAGATGTCATCGAAAAGTTAGGTAAAATTCAAAACGACCAAATTGGTCCCCTAGCAGACGAAATGGCATATTCACATGGTCCAGACCAAGCGGCAACGTTTAGAGGTTCAGTTGATGATGCAATCAATGGTTTACTAGGACAAGCACGTTCTGCCAAAGATGCAGTAGCAGATGCAACACTTGTACTATCAGGCGAGAAAATGGCTGATGATATGGGTGATGTTGAACTTGGTGGCGATATGGGTGCAGACTTAGAAGATGATATCACAGCAGATATGGGTGGTGATGAATCAGCATCAGGCGAAGAATCAAATCCGTTAGGCAGAGAAGAAAGAGCCTAACATGAAAATTAGTCTACTCTTAAAAGAGAAGGCAAACTATGATGCACAGTTAATTGGTGACATCAACGCCTATCTTATTTCATTGAAAGCAAATGATATTCCTTCTATTGACACTGAGATGTTAGTTCGTGAATTAGCAGGAATGGGTTATACAGTAGACGAAGAGTCTTTGGTCGATTTATTAGCAAATAGTAAATATGTATCAAAGGTTACAGTAGATACTATTGACCTAGAAAATAGATATAATAAAAATAGTGATGATGCTGACAAAAAAGCAGTACGTAAGTTAGCAGTCAAAACAGCAAAGAAAAAGGTGAAAAAATAATGGCATTAATAGTTAAAGGTGAACAAAAAATCATATCAGTAGAAGAGATGAAGATTCTTACTTCGAAAAACTTAAAGAAAGATGATCCATTTGCTGGACTTTCTCCAGAAAAGAAACAACTTAGAAAAGAAGTTCAATCTGCAAAAAGACATCGTGAATTCATGGGTCGTGTTGAAGCAAACAAAACTAAGATTGTAGATGAAGTAATAGCAACAGATGAAGTAATAGCAACAAGCGAAATCGTATCAATTGCAGTAGGTGAAGAAATTTCAACTGTAGAAGAAGAAATAAAAATACCAGAAGTTGATTTCGAGTCAATGACTAAAAAGCAAATTGATATGTGGGCTGACGAAAATCTTGGTATTCAATTAGACAGACGCCACACTAAAGCAAAACTAATAGCCGAAATCAAAGAAAATCTATAAACCACTTGATTTTTCGGTCAAAGTATAGTATACTAGTGCTATGCTTAAAGAAAAATACAAATATTCCCCAATAGACAGAGTAACAGTAAATGGTAATAGACATTATCAGACTCCTACTGGCTCTCCATTACCCAGTGTAACCACCGTTTTAAGTTCATTAGCAGATAAGACTGCTATATATGAATGGCGTAAACGTGTCGGTAACGAAGAAGCCAATCGAATAACGAACTTAGCAACTGGTATAGGAACTCAAGTTCACTTACATTTAGAAAAACATATTCTCGCAGAAGATAGACCAGGTGGTACTAATCTAATTCATCAGATGGCACATAGTCTTGCTGATATTGTGATAGATAGAGGACTATCAAACATAGATGAAGTTTGGGGAACAGAAGTTCCTTTGTACTATCCTGAATTATATGCCGGTACGGCAGACTGTATTGGAGTCTGGAAAGGCAGACCAGCAATGATTGATTTTAAGACTACTCGTAAGCCAAAGAAACGTGAATGGATTAACGATTACTTTCTGCAATGTTCAGCATATGCAGAAGCCCATAATAAATTATATGAAACAGAAATTAAAACATCGGTAATTATGATGATTGGTTGGGACGAAGAAGCAGATAATATGGGCAATTATCAAGAATTTGTTGTCCAAGATGAAGAATTTGACAAGTATTCAGTAGAGTGGGCTGGCAAGGTCCAAGAATACTTTGATAAATTTATGTAATATTTCTTTCAAATGATAAATACATACAACTAGGAGAGTAATATTATGGCAACAAATGTAAAAATTCTATTAAGACGAGGCGCTAGATCCGAGTTATCAGCAGATACGTTGGAAACAGGCGAAATGGGATTCGCAAATGATACTAATCAAGTTTATATTGGTATCGATGCGGCTATTGATGAAGTAGCCTTTGACCCATTTGCTAATGCCCACGCAACAATACAATCATGGTTAGATAACACAACAGCAGTTAAGACTATTACAGTAGACACTGGTGGAACAGGATACGCAACGTTGCCAACAATAACTATTTCTGGTGGTGGTGGCACTAATGCAACTGCATTTGCAACTCTTACAGCAGGTGTTGTAACGGCTATCACTGTAGTTGATTCAGGAACTGGATACACATCAGTCCCAACAGTAACTATTGCTGATGCTAATGGAACCTCTATCGCAGGTGCATTTGTAATTGGTATTGAATATACAATATTAGTTCCAGGTGACACAGACTTCACTTTAATTGGTGCGGCAGATAGTGTTGCAGGAACAGTATTCACAGCAACAGGAGTTGGCACAGGAACTGGAACAGCCACATATTCAGGCACGGGTGCAACAGCAACAGCATCTACTGGTTCATTAAGTTCAGAAGCAGGATTACAAGTAAACGAAGACTTGGTAATTCCTAACGTAACTGACGTTGATGCATTACTTACTGCAATGGCAACTTATACTACTGGATATAGCATATCGTCATTTGGCAGAGCAAGAAGAAACGTAGAAGTTCTTACTGAGAATAGTTTTAATCAAGCATTTGCTAACATGCATTTACAAGCCCACGAGGCGGTAACAGGTAGACGTTCTGATTTATTTAAGAAATCATTAGCAACAGCATCTGGCACATTTCTGAAATATGCTAAAACAGATTCCACTACATTTTTTATTGATTACTCATTAAAACAAACAGATGGTGCAAATACATTTGTTCGTGTTGGCACAATTAAAGTTATTAATGGTGTCCCTCAAGGAATTACTCAAGTTAAACTTATAGATGATAATGCAGAAATCTGGCAAGATACCCTAGGCACTATTCCAGGAACTGCTGAAGCAGACGAATTTTCTAATATTGAATTCGATTCAGTTATAGATGGTGATGATATAAAGATAAATTACACACAAGACGCAACCTTTACTACTGAAATATCATATACTGTAAAACGATGGACGATGTAACTGTTCAGTTACGATTAAATCACAAAATTCACTAATTTATACTTCAGAAAGCATATGAAGATATAAGTTTATCTAAAAATAATTAAGTGTGTACATAATTATATAAATAAATACATATAACAATAAAGGTAGATAAAAATGCTAAAAGAGAAAACGTACAACTCAGGTGATATAGTAACAGTATACTTACAAACTGGACAAGAAATATTAGGTAAATTCGTGTCAGAAGATGATAGTTCTACTATTATTAAGAAACCATTAACTGTAGCAATCGGACCAAATGGTGCGGCTTTTCAAACATTTACTGTAACAGGTGATAGTGAAAATGAAGTCTCTTTTAAGACAGGAAAAATTATTTCGGTACTAAAGACTAACGATGCAACATCAACTTCATATATAGAAGCAACATCTGGTCTTGTACTTCCTGGAGCAGGAGGGAATCTTCAATAATGCCACAAGCCGCTAGAACAACTGACCCAATTACAGCACACATTCCTTGTTTGCCAGGAGAGTGCGGACCAGGAAGTAATAACGTGATTATTCAAGGTTTACAAGCATACCGTGTGAGTGATAGTACAATGCCACATGACGTTCCATCATCTCCATGGCCAAAGTGTATACCACATGTTACACCATTAGTAAAAGGTTCTAAAAATGTTATCGTAAACGGTAAGCAGGCAGGCAGAGTGGGTGATACGCATTCTTGTGGCGTAGTAGTTGTCGCAGGTTCAAGTAAGGTGATTATCAATGGCTAGTGAAGCAGAAATCGAAAGACTATATCAGTTATTTGTTGCTAAAGGCGGTGGAGCAGGAACATTCGATAACACAAATTTAACACCAAAACAATATTCTGATGCAACAGCATCGTCACAATTGACCGCATTGCAATTAGCACAATTACAAGCCAGAGAACATCAATATAATAAATCAGTTGCGTTAAATTCTATAGCAGATGAAATAGCGGCTAATAACTTTAGTAATCCATATGCGGCACGAGGAGCATATAGTTCATCGCTATTTGGATCAAGTGGATTGGCAACTGGCGCAACGAATGTAGGATTATTGAGTAGTGCATTGTCGTCATTTAGCACAGGTGAAAAGGCATTAATTTTCGCAGGAGTATTAGCCGGATCTGGCGTAGATTTAGAACAAATTTTAAAAATTGCAGGATTATCAGCAGTAGGATTAGCAATGTTTTCATCATTGACAGACCATACGAATAATCAGACTGCAAACATACCACAAACAATGGCAGACGCAAGTTCCCTAGCATCAATGAATTCACAATTCGGACCAGCCGGTGGTCCTTTACCACCAGGAGAAACTGATTGTACAGATTTTAATGATTTAATGGGAATATTAGGTGGCGTATTTGATGGTACTTTAGATTTTATTGACAGTACAATTCAGGCAATTATTTCATTAATAAATCAAACAGGTGTAACAAGTTTATTAACAAGTATTATTTCAGCAGTTCAAGGAGCAGGTAGTATTGTAGGAGATGTAATAGGCGCCATAATACAAGCATTAGTTGGGGCAGGAGTAGCATTGATGAAGACTCTTTCTCCTCTAGTAGGAAAAATATTTAACGCAATCACAGACATGACAAGTCAAATTGCAAAAGAATTGGCTGGTGTAATTGATATGGCAGCGGAATTGTTACGCAAAGCACTAGCATTAGTTCTAGGCAGTGCGGCATTAGACCCTTGTCAAAGTGCAGTATTAACGAATACTGGCTCATTAGCAATGAAAGATGCAGTCGCTCTATTGAAACATCCTATGGGAACAGGCGCACCAGGTGGAATCGGCACTACAGTCGATGATAGAGCAAATTCTGAAGAAGTATTAAGAGCAATGACTAATGCAGAAGCAAAAGCATTAATTGATGATGGTGTTCCTCAATCTCCATTTACAGAAACAGCAAAATCTTATACTGCACATGATAGTTCCTTACATAATAATACTACAACATCAGATTACTGGACTCGTAAGATATTATCAACGCAATATACAAACTTAAGTAAAGAATGGATGCCATCACAGAAAGATTACATAGTAAATGCATCAAAATTAATATCTCAAATGGAGAAAGCACAAGAGTCTAAAGAAGCCAGTCAGTATTCGTCTCGTATAAACCAATTGATATCAGGACTCTTAGACCAGGTGGAGAATGTCAAGTCACTAAGGACAAACTATCGACAGGAGTTTACATATGTAACAAACAATATAAACATTTACGACAAGATAGATAATGCCAACGAGATAAAAATTGCATCAAGGTATCAATCCATAATAAAACCAGCAATGACACGTACATACAATACGGCTGTCACTACATTAAATAATACAAAAACATCATGGAATAGTATTGCCGAGAAACTCTATTATTAGTATTGACACGAATCCCTATTAGTGTTATAATATAGACCATACTTTAAGATAAATAATAGAATATCGGGAGAAGCAATGCAAGTTAATGACATAATTAAAACAATTGACGAGGGATTGTATGATTCCCACATCTTCAAAGCCGTATTTATGGCTGGTGGACCAGGTTCTGGTAAAAGCCACATCGCAAAATCAAACATATTAAAAGGTACTCATTTGAAAGTCGTAAATTCAGATGACATATTCGAGTATAAGATGGATAAACTAGGTTTGGATATTGAAGATCCAGATGTAATTTATAGTGATAAAGGACAAGAGACTCGAAATCAAGCAAAAGAAATCACAGCAAGAAAAGAACAAATGCATCTTGATGGTAGACTGGGATTAATCATAGATGGTACTGGAAGAGAGATAACCAAGATAGCAGGTGCTAAAGAAAAGTTAGTTCAGATGGGTTATTCATGTATGATGTTATTTGTCAATACAAGTTTAGAAGTAGCACAAGAAAGAAACCGAAATAGACCGGGGAGAACAATTAAGTCTGAAGAAGTAGAAAAAATGTGGAATGCAGTTCAAAACAACATAATGAAATTTCAACAATTATTCGGTGCAGATAAATTTCAGGTTGTAGATAATAATGGTGGGCTTGAAGACCCAGAAAGAGCAGAGAATTTTGAGCAGGTTGCAAGAAATGTTGATAGGTTTGTAAATAGACCACCAAGAAGTAAATATGCAAAGGCTTGGATTGAAGACCAAAAGAAGAAGAGAAATACAGTGAATCAGCAAAAGTAATGGAATGGAATCAATAGTAGATAAATTATCTAAATTTAGAAAAGAAATAGATTTAGATTTCGTCCGAAAGACTCACGTTCATTATTGCACACCATGTTACGCAGGTCAAATTTCTGAACCATATTTTAGGTCATGGACAAAGGGTCATATGATGTTTACGAAATATCAAATTCCGTATACATTAACAACCTCAGCAAATGAGAGTTTAGTTTCCAGGGCAAGATGTCATATGGTAGCATATTTTATGTCTAATCCAGAAGCCACCCACATGATGTTTATTGATGCTGATATAAACTTTGATGCGATAGATATATTACATATGCTACAACATGATAAAGATGTTATTGTGGGAGCATATCCGAAAAAACAATTAGACTGGACATCTGTTAAAGATGCAGTTAATAGAGGACTAGACGAAGGTTCACTTAAAGATACCGCGGCAAATTACGCAATAAATTTTCTTTGGGATTACAATGAAGAAACTGATACTCGTAGATTAGATATTCAAGATGGATTAGTTAAACTTAAAGATGCAGGCACTGGATTTATGATTATTAAACGAAGTGTTATTGAGAAAATGATAGAAAGTTATCCAGAGTTATATTTCAATAACGACTTGCATTTAGATGAAGAGTTCTCAAAATGGACATATTTGTTTTTTGACTGTATGCACGAAGAAGATACAAAGAGATATCTTAGTGAAGACTATGCTTTTTGTCGAAGATGGCAAAAACTGGGTGGTGAAATTTGGTTAGATCCGTTAGTGAAATTAGACCACGTTGGTCATTATACATTTAACGGCAATGTAGGAAAAATGTTTTATTCAGCAACAGAGAAAGATTTTTTATAAATGAGAGTTTAAATATATAGAGCCAAGCCTAAATACTGTAAGAACTACTATATTAATGGAGATATTTAAAGATGGGATTAATAAAGAAATACAGTGAGGTTTATGCTAGTAAATCACACGATGAGATGTCACTTACTGACTATCTTAAATTGTGTAAAAAAGATAAATTAGCATATGCATCCTCGGCAGAGAGGTTACTAAAAGCAATCGGAGAACCAGATGTAGTTGATACTAGCACTGATGCCCGATTAAGCCGAATCTTTCTAAATCGAACAATCAAGATTTATCCAGCATTTAATGACTTCTACGGAATGGAAGAAGCCATTGAGAGATTAGTGTCGTATTTTAGACAATCGGCTCAAGGTCTTGAAGAAAAGAAACAAATATTATATCTATTAGGTCCAGTTGGTGGCGGTAAATCATCATTAGCAGAACGACTTAAAGAGTTAATGGAAAAGCATCCAATTTATGTGCTTAAAGCAGGTGATGAAATTTCACCAGTATTTGAGTCTCCATTGGGATTATTTGATCCAAAAGAATTTGGAAAAGATGCTAAAAAAGAATATAAAATTCCATCACGATATCTTACTGGATTATTGTCACCGTGGGCAGTTAAACGACTAGACGAATTTGAGGGAGACATCTCAAAGTTTAAAGTTGTGAAAATGTATCCATCTAAGTTGAAACAAATCGGTATTATGAAGACTGAACCGGGGGACGACAACAATCAAGATATCTCAGCATTAGTCGGTAAGACTGATATTCGTAAATTAGAATTCTTTTCACAAAATGACCCAGATTCATACGCATTCTCGGGTGCGTTATGTCGTGGTAATCAAGGTGTTATGGAATTCGTAGAGATGTTTAAAGCACCAATCAAAGTATTACATCCATTATTAACAGCAACGCAAGAAGGTAACTATATGGGAACTGAAGGTATTTCAGCAATTCCATTTAATGGTATCGTAGTTGCTCACTCAAATGAGAGTGAATGGGAAACATTCAGAAACAACAAGAACAATGAAGCATTCTTGGACAGAGTATATATCGTTAAAGTTCCATATTGCTTACGTGTAAATGAAGAAACACATATCTATCAGAAGATGTTAGATGCATCAGGACTAGATAGTAGCAAAGGTGCGCCACATACACTTGATATGTTAGCACAATTTTCAATTCTTTCAAGATTGAAAGAACACAAGAATTCAAATCTGGCAGCCAAATTAAGAGTATATGATGGCGAAAATCTGCATGATGTAGATCCAAAAGCGAAAAGTATGCAGGAATATAAAGATGTAGCAGGTGTAGATGAAGGAATGAAAGGAATGAGTACTCGTTTCGCATTTAAGATTTTGTCTCAAACATTCAACTTTGATCCAGAAGAAATTGCGGCAGACCCAGTACATCTTATGTACGTGCTAGAAACTTCTATTAAACGTGAACAGTTCCCAGAAGAACTAGAAGACAAACTATTAGGATTCATCAAAGACCATTTGGCCGCGAAATACAGCGAACAAGTAGGAAAAGAAATACAAAAAGCATACTTAGAAAGTTATAATGAGTATGGTCAAAATCTATTTGATAGATACTTAGATTATGCTGACCATTGGATTCAGAATATTGATTATAAAGATGCTGATACTGGCAATCTATTTTCACGTGAGACATTAAATGAAGAACTAGAAAAAATAGAAAAACCTGCAGGTATTGTCAATCCAAAAGACTTTAGAAATGAAGTTGTGAATTGGGTATTACGTGCAAGAAGCAAATACAAAGGAAAGAATCCGCCTTGGACTGCCTACGAAAAGATGAAAGAAGTAATCGAACACAAAATGTTCGCAGGAACAGAAGAATTACTTCCAGTTATTTCATTTGGTAGTAAGAAAAGTAAAGAAGACCAGACTAAACATGATGATTTCATAGATAGAATGGTGGCTAAAGGGTATACGGCCCGACAAGTTAAACGATTAGTGGAATGGTATATGCGGGTTCAAAAGTCTAACTAGAGGAAGACTTTATGGCAAATACAATTATCGACAGAAGAAAGAATGGTGACTTGAGAAATCCTGGTTCGAAATCTTCGGACAATCGTCAAAAATTTATCAAAAGAACTAAAGACGAGATACGTAAAAGTATACACGATTCTTTAGGTGGCAGGAGTATTGGTGGTTCTGGCGATTCACAAGATGTCGTAATTACTAGAAAAGGCATTGACGAACCACAATTCAATCATAATCCACAAACAGGCTCACGTGATATAGTTCTTCCTGGCAACAAAGACTTTGTTGAGGGAGACCACTTAGAGAAACCAAGAGGTGGTGGCGCTGGAAGTGGTGGTAAAGAAGGTGAAGCAAGTAATGAAGGTATAGGGGAAGATGAATTTGGTTTTGCGTTAAGTAATGACGAATTTGTCAATATCTTGTTTGAAGACTTAGAACTCCCTCATATGATTTCCAAAGAAAACAAAGCAGTTGAACGATATGAGATATCTCGTAGCGGCTACACAACTACTGGTAATCCATCACAAATGAATTTAGAAAAAAGCATGGTCAATTCTATTGGCCGAAAAATTGCTTTGAAATTTCCAAAACTGAGAAAGATACGTAAATTAGAAGAAGAACTTGCAAATCTCGATAAGTTCTTTTATAAAACTACGCAAGAACAAAAAGAAGCAACAGAAGAATGGGTTCGATACCAAGAGATTGAAGAAGAAATTCGCAGATTACGTATCAGAGCAAATTCAGTTTCATTTGTTGACCCAGTAGACTTAAGATTTAATAATTTTACTAAGAGACCTGCACCAATATCACAAGCAGTTGTATTCTTCATTATGGATGTCAGTGCAAGTATGACTCAACAACATAAAGACTTAGCAAAACGCTTTTTTATGTTACTCAACTTGTTTGTATCTCGTAAGTATAAAAAAGTAGAATGTGTCTTTATTAGACATCACATTCAAGCAATAGAATGTACTGAAGATGAATTTTTTAATAGCAGAGATAACGGTGGTACGATAGTTTCAAGTGCATTCAAACTTGCAAAAGAAATTATAGATGACCGTTACTCACCAAACGAATGGAATTTATACGTTTCTCAAGCAAGTGATGGTGACAACTGGGACAATGATAACGAATTACTTCTGAATATTATTGATAAAGACATTTTGCCTGTAACTCAATACTTTAGTTACATTCAAGTTGGAATGAAACGTCATGGATATTATAATAGTGGAAATCTCTTACAAGAATATGTGAAATTAGAGGCAATCCACGACAATATTATAACCAAACACATAGAGCAACACAGAGATATATATCCAGTATTCAGAGAAATATTTAAAATTAGGGATAAACAATGAGTGATTTAATATATACAGGTTCTAGTTGGAATTACGATAAGTTATATCGAATGATGGATGCGTGTGAAGAAATTGCAGTTAACGATATGGGTCTTGACTGTTTCCCTAATCAGATAGAAATTATTACATTTGAACAAATGCTAGATGCATATTCAAGTGTTGGTATGCCACTGATGTATAATCATTGGAGTTTCGGTAAAAGTTTCATTCAGAATAAGAAACAGTACAGTGCAGGACAGATGGGATTAGCATATGAGTTAGTTATCAACTCTAATCCTTGTATAAATTATCTTATGGAAGAAAACTCTATGACAACACAATCTCTTGTGATTGCTCATGCGGCCTTTGGACATAATCATTTCTTTAAGAACAACTATTTGTTTCAACAATGGACATCACCTGATGCTATCGTAGATTATCTATTATTTGCAAAACGATATATAAAAGAATGTGAAGAAAAGTATGGTGTAGAAGCAGTAGAGGAAACATTAGATGCGTGTCATGCCATTCAATATCAGAGTATTAACAAGTATAAGAGACCTAACAGATTAAACGCACAAGATGAAATAGAAAAACAACGTACTAGAAGCGAATATTTGCAGTCACAAGTAAACGACTTATGGCGTACATTGCCAGAAGAAAAGAAAAAAGCAAAAAAAGAGGAAAAAACTTGGCCTACAGAACCAGAAGAAAATCTGTTGTACTTTCTAGAGAAGCATTCTCCGATATTGTCATCATGGCAACGTGAGATATGTAGAATTGTTAGACGAATTGCACAGTATTTTTATCCTCAGTATCAAACAAAAGTAATGAATGAGGGTTTTGCAAGTTTCACACATCATTACATATTCAATAAGTTGTATGACCAAGATAAAGTGGATGACGGCGCAATGATTGAATTCTTTAAATTACATAGTGCTGTATTATATCAACCACCGTTTGATTCACCAAACTATAATGGTTTTAATCCATATGCACTAGGATTTGCTATATTAAAAGATATTCAAAGAGTATGTACAGAGCCAGATGAAGAAGATAAACGATGGTTTCCTCATTTAGCAGATACAGATTGGCGTATTACAATTAAAGATATTGCCGCTAATTATCGTGATGAGAGTGCAATCCTGCAATTTCTAGGACCGAAAGTTATTCGTGACTTAGGACTGTTTAATTTACATGATGAAGTTCATTATGACAACTATATAGTTACGTCAATACATAATGACCGAGGTTATAAGAAGATTCGTAAGCATTTAAGTGCAAGTTATGAAACTGCGGCGATGATACCTGATATTCAGATAACAAATGCAGATATTACAGGTTCACGTGATTTGACATTATTGCATGAAAGTTATAAAGGAAAGAGATTAGACAAGAAAACAGCAGACCAAGTTTTAACACATGTACAAAAGTTATGGGGATATAAAGTTAAATTATACACAATGCACGATGAAACTCTATTGGATGTATTTGAATGTAATCAAGTTTCAAATAGTGATGTTGGTTCTTTACAAATGAACATCTCTGATAATTGGTAATTATACGTTTTAAGTGTTGCATATTGGTCTCAGATATGCTATAATTAAATGATTATTAGGAGAATTAAATGAGTTATGCTGAAACGTTTCAATCAAGTACTGTATTCTGTTTGAAATATAAAAAAGATTTACCTGCCCTCTCAAATGCACCTTTTCCAGGTCCAGCAGGAGAGAAAATTCTAAACAACATCTCTGACCAAGCGTGGACCGAATGGCTTGGAATGCAAACGATGTTTATCAACGAAAATCAATTAAATATGATGGACCCAAAGGCAAGAGAATTCTTAGCAGAACGCAGAGAAGAATTTTTGTTTAAAGGTGGTGAAAAACTTGATCCACCAACTCCAATTTAGATATCAATGAAAACATTAGTGTACAAATTATACACTGGCGGTGCAACAGTGAATGGGCATGGCAGTGTTTATGGCGGATGGCTATTTGATATATTAGATAGAGCAGGACTTGTCTGGATAAATGAAAACATAACGAGTAAGATTGGCGGGATAGCCGCCGCAACTAGTTCAGCAACAGTAAAATTTCATAGTGCAGTGATGCCTTTTGGATTTATAGAGGCGTATGCTGAATGTAACGATATCTCAGTAGGTAATATTACGGTCAATGTTGAACTACATTATAGAAAGAATGATAGCACTAAATCAGAACTAGCCGCAAGTGGCACACTTTCATTTAGTCTAGTAGATAAAGATACACGAAAACTAAAAAGAATTCCAAGGGAGATAATAGATGCAAACAAAGGGTAAAGTATTAGTAACTGGTGGAACAGGCTTTATAGGAACTGAATTAGTAGAGCAGTTACACGTAAAAGGATATGAAGTAACTATCTTAGATAGAAAAGATAAACCTATTGGATTAGACCACGTTAAGTATATACAAGGAGACTTATCTAATCCAGCAAAATGCGTGTATGCGTGTGCAGGTCAGGACTATGTTATTCACTTGGCAGCCAAAGCACGAATTCCAGAGAGTTTTATCAATCCTGATGAATACTTTGATAGTAATGTAACAGGTACAAGAAATATTCTAACAGCCGCTAGTGCGGTAGGTGTTAGAAAATTTGTATATGCTGGTTCAAGTTCTGTATACGGCAACAACACAGCACCTAATAAACCTACTCATAAACCAGACCCATTAAATTATTACGCAATGTCGAAATTATTTGGCGAACACTTATGTAAACAATATAAGATTATGTTTAATCTCAATTATAACATACTAAGGTTCTTTACAGTATATTCAGAGAATCAACCAACTTCTTTGTTGTTTGGAAAGTTTGCTCAAATGGTCAAAGATGGTCAACCAGTAACTATTCACGGAGATGGTGAGTTCAAAAGAGATTATATTCACGTATCTGATGTTGCATCAGCATGTATTGCCAGTATGGAAAGTAAAGTTAAAAATGATACATTTAATGTGGGTACTGGAACTAGCATATCAGTAAATGCAGTAGTTGATGTGTTAAAAACGTTTGCTCCAACTCTTACAGCAATAAATGTAGATAAACCAAGGGGATATGCACCAGAGACATTAGCAGATATTAGTAAAACTAAAAATTTATTACATTGGTCTCCCAAAATCGGAATTGAAGAAGGCTTAACAGATATGTTTGAAGCGATATTTAAGAAATAATATGGCAAAATTCAGAGAATTTTATGTTCCATCTGGCGCAGGAAGCAATTTCTTAGCGAAACAATGTGTGTGGCTTGGAAATCCACACGAATATGCACCACACGATATTAATCAGAACGAATTCTTTATTAATAGAGTTAAATGTGATTCTAAAGTAATGGCACATGATATTAGAAATTCAGACCCGACAACCGAGCCAGCAAAATACTATGACTGTCCCGATAAGAGTATATTATCTGAAAGTAAAAGAATAAAGCCAATATTAATAGAATTAGATAGATTTATAGGCGGTGATAGTAACTGGCACAGTGGGGAAGAAGACAGAAAAAAGATTATTGACCATTGTGACCATATATGGAGAGAAGATTACTCGGTATGGTCTAAGGCTTTCTTTAATATTTTGGAATCAGGATATTTTTATGAAAATGACATATCAGAACCAGTTGTAGAACAGATAAGAGAAGTTGAAGATTATTTTGAAAAGTGTAGAAGATATTATTATGACGAATGCGAAAGAAATAACTGGGATATGTTTCAGATATGTCATATGCATCCGTACTTGACAACTTCTCCTAGATTAAAATTACCCAAAAACATGCTTACAATGGCAATGGAAGTAGATAATGAAATGAATATGTATAACAATGCCCTAATAGATATAAAAATGCGTGAATATACAGAAGATAATTACTTCATATTGATAGATGAAAATGACGCACCTATGAAGTCAGAAAACTTATATGTTAATAGGAGTGTTAAACTTTCAGACAGTAGGGTTAGTTTTAGAAGGATATATTTTGAGAATGACGAAAATGAAATAAGAAGAATGTATGATTTTTTTGATAATGAAGACTATTTTGATAAGAATAGAGTACAAATTATGTCCGAATTTAGACAATATCATGACGATAATATGAAATTAGTCCAGAAGTTAGCACCAAATTTATATGAGCAGATAAATGGCAAAATTTAGAGAATTTTATGTTCCAGTAGGAGCAGGAAGCAATTTTTTAGCAGGCAAATGTCTTTGGACTAATAAAGCAGATAGCAAACAATATGTAGACCATAAAGATTTAGGACCTAATGAATATTACTTTGATAGGGAACAGATTAATAAAAACTGGTCTTTCTTGAGTGAAATAAATCCTGCTAAGTATAACATTCATGTCCAGGAATTTTTAGAAGAAAACTTAGATACTATTTCGAAAATAAAATCAATATTAATAGAATTAAGCAAGATTATTAATCCAGAACAAAAAGAGGACTTTGTTATGGGTAGTATTAACAATATTCATAAAATGTTTGAAAATGATTGTTCATATCATTCTGATGTGTTCATTAATTTTGATTATCCAGAATTATCTATTGTTGAAGACAAAATAAGAGAAGTTGAAGATTATTTTGCAATGTGTAGATGGTATTATTGGAACATATGTGAAAAAAATGACTATAATGCATTTATGATATCACATAAGCGACCATTAGAATCGATTTCTCCTCGATTAAAACTGCCAGAGAATTTTAAAACATTAGCAATGGAACTAGATGCAGAGACTACTAGGTTTGTGGGCGCATTACAAGATATAAAATCAGATAATTATGATCCAAATGGATTCCCTCGTCAGTTTTCTAAATCTTATAATGAAAATTTTAGATGTGTTGAGAATTCTGATGATACCGTCAGTTATAGAAAGATATTCTTTGAGAACAATGTTGAGGAAATAAGAAAAATGTATGATTTTTTCGATAATGCAGACTATTTTGAAGAAAATAAAACGAATATTATGAAAGAATTTAAAGAATACCACGACAATAATATGATAGTAATAAAAGATTATATGCCACTTTTTTATGAGAGTGTAAAAAAGTTCTAAATAACTGATAGATAAATACAGTATATTAATAAGGAATACTCTGATGAAATTAATAGATAAAGACAATAAAATATTAAAAACAGTATGTGATGAACATATTCTTTCAGAACATTCTGAAACTTTAGCATACGATATGATTATATCAATGAAAGAACACGATGCTATTGGTCTTGCCGCACCACAAGTTGGAGAAAACACAAGACTGATGATTATCGGGCATGAAGACAATGGTTATGTTGTATGTATAAATCCAGAATGGGAAGTAGCAGAAGATAGTGAAGATGAAGAATTCTTAGAGGGATGCGTAAGTTTTCCTGGGCTAGAATTGACAATCACTAGACCTAATAGTATTTTAGGAACATTTACAAATCTACAAGGAGAGAGAAAAACATCAACGTTTGTCGGAGTATGGGCACAAGCATTTCAACACGAATGCGACCATCTTAATGGCGTCACATTTGACACTCTATAATGAATTTTTCAGAATATACCCTAATTAGTTTTGGGGACAGTTTTACCTTTGGCCAGGATATTGTACCTATATATAAACATCAACCCCATGGCTCACCAGAACAGTGGAAAAAAGACTGTAATCTAAACTCATTTACTCAAGTTATTGCCGACAGAATGGGATTCAAAGATTGTTTGAATTTCGGAGTTCTTGCTGGTTCAAACGAAAGGTCATTCACTTTAGTAGAATCATTTTTGCGTACTAATCCAGATAAGAAAGTATTTGTTTTATTCAATTTTACATCTGCGTCTAGGTTTATGAATATCTTTAAAGTAGACAATAAACGTCAGTATGATATAGTTGAAGTAACACCTACCACCATAAACAACGTAAAAGCAAGAGAATGGATAAGTGAAGAAAGATACACAAGTATAAATGTCAAGTCTATTACACAGCATTATACTTACTGGAGAAATAGTATGCAAGATGTGTATCATCATATAAGAGACAGACGAAATCTATATTATCTATTATCTAGTTATAATACTCCACACGTAACATTTGACGTTCTTAATAATACAGATTCTCTTATGTTAAGAGATAATCCATTAAAGTATATTCTTAGTAATGATGGTTTTGGTGTTGATTTTATGTATAAAGATGATGCTGATTATGTCTTAAAAGAGATGGATTTCTTCAGGTCCTACTATAATGAGATACTTACTAACACTCCATTGCTCTGCCACATAGATATTGATTTGATGAATGGAACAAAAAATCTGGCTGCATACCTAGATAATAAAGCAAAATATGAACACAATGATACAGACTATTATTCAGCAATGACAGGTGGACATTGGAATATTGAGGGTCACATTGAAGTGGCGAAATTGATAGAGAGTTTTATAAACGATAAATATTACGATTAGAGTTTTAAGCATTGACATTGATGTCTATATGTATTATAATAGATACTGTATAGAAGTTAATGTTTAATATAACGTGGTTAGATAAACCACACAATATAAAGGAGGTCCAATTATGGATTTTATTACAGATAGAATGAAAGAGAAAGCATCTCATGGCGGACTAGGATTAGTTGCTGTGGGTTTGATTATATTATTTCTAGGTGGATGGGTTACATACGCCGCCTATGCCGCTATCGCTTATGGTGGTTATCAAGTTTTAACTAAAGGTTAATTCTCAAAATCTTGACAAAAACGCCAATTGTGTTATAATATAGTATATTGGCGTTATTTGTTATGTGAGAGAATTATGAAAAGAAGTAGAAAAACTAAAAATAAAAAACTTAAAAGAGGTAATCCTTTCGCAAAGGCAGTCAGAACACCGTTATTTAAAAGTAGGGTAGAGAAAGACAGAAAAAAAGAAGCCAAGAAAACTGGTAAATACTTAGATGATGAAGAATAGTTATGGCATATGTAGTAAATCAAGATTGTATCAAATGTAAATATACTGATTGTGTTGAAGTTTGCCCAGTT
>Ga0257107_1000158_pt1 | contig 24838 bp, 20 predicted proteins | sample LP_taG_2_FD_190178 | JGI IMG/M metagenome (GOLD analysis project Ga0257107, IMG submission 190178) | Marine microbial communities from Northeast Subartic Pacific Ocean, Canada - LP_J_2011_P26_500m | ecosystem: Environmental > Aquatic > Marine > Oceanic | place: Canada: Northeast Subartic Pacific...
TCAGTGGCTGCGCTTTACTGTCAGCAGTGACGGTATCACTGCCCTCCCGGCCAGCGCTATTTCAGCCAGTGGCGCCAACCTGACGGAGCGAAATCCTCGCAGTTTCATGGTTTTCACGGGCTCCAATCTTGGTCGCGATCGCAGCAGTGAGATCACCGGATCTATATCCTATCAGTCAATTCCAGATAATCTGATCGAAATTGCTGTTCATTTTGAGGGTGGAAGTGACGGGGTACTTGATAATGAAGATCAACTCATTTTCTACGGCCGCGGGTCCAGTGGCATTGATCATAACGGCTTGGATATGAGTCATCATCAAAATCTTTACTTCACAGAAAATACATACTGGCTTTTGATCCCGGATGACAATACACTGCAAGGGAAACGTGTTACCTCCATTGAACCGGTAACGAACACTGGGGTAACGATTGATTATGGAATTTCTCCCTTCTACGTCGAATCCGATTTGATTAATCCATTCGCTGGTGGCCTGGCCTGGGCAGGAGCTGCTATCATGAATGGCAGTTCCCACACAGCTGTAACAACTATGGATTCCCCCAACCCGTTGGTGGATGTGCATGTAACCATGGCGTTTCTTGGTAACTCGTCATCGATCGACGGCCAGGCAAATCCAGTGCATATGTTGGAAATTTACCATGAATCGAGAGACGCCCTGCAAACAACTAATTCCTGGGCGGGATTAATCAAAAGTGACGTATCCTTCAGCTTCTCCGGCAACCGCTTGAATGATGGGGTTAATATTTTCATTATCGATAATGAATCAACCAGCAGTTATTCCCAGCCGCATTTTGATTATCTCGTAGGAAATTATGGCCGTAACCTGAATGACCAAGGGCTACCCTACGAATTTTTCGCGCCAATCCACAGCAATTCCACCACATTTCGGATAACAGCGGAATCTGAAATTACGATTTGGGACATTACCAATATTGCTGCACCAAAAGCAGTGACCCTTAGCAATGACAATTCCGGCTACCGTTTCGATGTGAACCTACCGCAGGATACACTGGCACGCTATTGCGCTTTTACAGCTGGTCAACTGAACCTGATCAGCACGGTGACATTAATAGAAAATCATTCTTTTTCAGAGCTACGAAACAGTTCGTCTGGTGTGGCTCACTTGGTGATCGGACCCCCAGATTTCTCGATGGTAACTGCGCCCCTTGTAACCCATCGAGTCAGCTCTCGCTATATCGAATTAGACCAGATTTATGATGAATTCTCCGGTGGGAACGCCGACCCTGTTGCCATACGGTATTTTATTCAGTGGACCCAGGAAAACTGGTTCGAACCGAAACCATACTGCGTCCTGCTAATGGGGGATGCAGACTATGATTACCGCAATATAACCCAGCAATCGAGTATCCAAGTGCCTACGATAGAAATAGGTAATGGCTTTAATCATCGTGCGGCCGATGACCGGTTGGCGGCATTTAATGGGTTGATACCTGATATAGCAATAGGTCGTTATCCTGCGAAAACGGTGACCGATGTTGCTACCTTTGTGGATAAGATCATTCAGTATGAAACGGATCCTGATTATGGTCTATGGCGACAGCGCGTTACACTGGTGGCAGACGATGCGGCCCGGCCTGAGCCAGTTCATGGGTCAATTGCTACTGGAAAAAGTCATACCCAAAATTCAGAAACCATAGCTGGTCTTGTAGCGCCCGGCATCGAAATCCGAAAATTATATATGATGGAATTTCCGGAAGTCAGTAATGCTTCCTTATACGGCGTTGTTAAACCAGATGCCACCCAGGCATTGCTCGACATTCTTACGGAAGGTACAGCTATCATTAACTATATTGGCCATGGTTCAGCCCACCAATGGGCCCAGGAACGGTTGTTATACCAGGATAACGACCTGAATAGCATCCAGACGGAGAATAAGTTACCGCTATGGATCGCAGGTACCTGCTCCTGGGGTCACTTCGATGAAATTGAAACTGAGGCATTTTCTGAAGAAGTTATTCGTATGGAAAACAGTGGTGCCATTGCTATTATATCCACCAGCAGGCTTATAACTGTAAGTAGTAATGCCTATTTCACCCGCGAAATTTTCAAGTCAATTTTTCCTGATGGTGCTGTCACAACTGAACCTATCGGTGTGATCATGCAAGCGGTAAAAGATGGTTCCCCCAGCGGAGAGCTTTTTCACTTGTTTGGTGACCCCGGTATGCACCTGGCGCTGCCGTACCAGACAGTATCTCTCACCAATATAAGTCCCGATACCTTGCGCACTCTAGATACTGCAAGGGTTAGTGGTACGCAAAATATCATTAGCAGCGGGTCGGGTCTGGGTTTCATTGCGCTGCGTGATGCGGAACGGCCGGTCACACGAGAATATATTATTAATTCGACTGAGCAAGAATTAAGCTATATCTTGCCCGGCGGAACGTTGTTTAAAGGCCAATTTTCATTCAACGGCAGCGCTTTCAGTACGCTGCTACGAGTACCCAAGGATATATCGTATTCCGATGCTACGGGAACAATAAATGTCTATATGGTCTTCGCAGGTGATCCCGCTCAGGAAGCGTTGGGCACTTTGGTTAATATAGCTCTAGCCGGTGGTGACCCTGTGCCAGACATTGTAGGGCCAATTATTTCCTTTGAAAACGAAACCGGACGGCAGATTCGCAGCGGTGATCATCTTTCCGCAAATGAACCATTATACCTGCGACTATCAGATCCATTGGGAATAAACCTCACCGGTGAAGTTGGACACGAAATACTGATCACTGATCTTGTTGCAGCAGTAGAAAGTGATATTACCCATTTATTTCTCTATGATGAGAATAGCATAACCACTGGTAAAATTGCCCTTGCCGATCTCACAAATAATAAAGATGTAGAAATTCACGTTAAAGCCTGGGATAATGCTAATAATCCTGCAGAACTGACAATCAAACTGTACATTACAGATAACCAAGGCCTACGACTATTCAATGTATTTAATTTTCCGAATCCATTTGTATCGAAAACCCAATTCAGTTTCGAAATTAGTTCAACCGCAGAAATATCAGTCGACATCTTCACTATCGGTGGCAGGAGGATCTGCCAGATCAGTCCACAAACAGTAACTGCAGGGTACAATTTCATTAACTGGGATGGGCGGGACAAATACGGGGATATCCTGGCCAATGGTGTGTATCTTTATCGAGTCAAGGCAAAAAATGGTAATGAAAGTGTTTCCACCATTGGCAAAATTGCTAAATATCAGTAAAATTAAATAATGCTGTCATTTGGAGAAATAATACTAGCTTCGGAATCACCTCGCCGCCAAGCACTTCTGCATCAAATTGGCTTGGATTTTGTTGTAATAATCAGTGGTATAGATGAGGATCTCTCTATTGATCTACCGCCAAATCAATTGGCCGAACACTTTTCCCGCGAAAAAGCACATGCTGTTGCCGTGGACTATCCAAACCAACTGGTAATTGGAGCCGATACGATTGTAGTGTTTGATGGTCGAATACTTGGAAAGCCAAAAGACCATGAAGATAGCTTCAATATGTTGTCCTCTCTCTCAGGCAACACCCATCAGGTAATTACCGGTGTAACAATACAATTGCTGGATAAGAATCTTGATGAAACTTTCCATGAGGTAACAAACGTAACATTTAATACTTTAAGTGATAGTGATATAAACTATTATATTGATAATTACAATCCTTTTGATAAAGCAGGAAGCTACGGCATCCAAGATTGGTTCGCTGTATTTGTTAAACATATCGATGGTTGCTTTTATAATGTCATGGGCCTGCCTCTGGCCAATTTTTGGGAACACATTAACAAGTACTGGGATAAATTAGTTTTTCAAAATGATATCGACAGTTAATTTCAGCCGGTAAATTTAAATCCTATGAGCGACTTACATAAAAAACTCAAAGCGCTACGGCGTGAACAAAAGATTGACTTGGCGGCAATCGAAAAGAGGACCAAAATTAATTTAGAGTACTTGAAGGCTATTGAAAGCGGAAAATTTGAAGTACTGCCGAGTACGTATATACGTTTGTTCCTCAAAGCCTACTGCGTTGAAATAGGGGCTGACCCAGTGGATGCGATGCATCAAATGAACATATTGCTTGGCAAAGAAGAATCAGAAATCATTCCCATACCAGAAAGAGAAATACCAGTTGAAAAAAATGACGAACTGGATGAAAGAAAAGAATCAATAGCAATGGATCGTCATCCCCATAAGATGCGCTCCGAATGGGTCAAGGGCGTCACCATGATCGTTCTGTTAATTTTTAGCATTTATATCGTCAAACAGATCGTTTCAGACCAGCCTCCCCAGTTTACCGATAATAATGCTGTTTTAGAGTCCACCATAGAGCCGATCACTGATTTTGAATTGATCAATGATTATGTCCTCGATAAAACAAATACTGGTTCAATATTAGTATATCCGCCGTACCAGGCGAAAATTGTTGCCCGAAAAGGACAAGTCTGGTTCCGTACAGAAACAGATTCAGCTTTACCGATCGAGAATATATTGCATACCGACCAACAGGATCACTTTCGTTTTGTGAAAAGGTTTGATATCCTGATCAATCCAACAAATAATATTGACCTTTACTGGAGCGGTCAATTGGTTCCTCACCTGGAATCCACTCCGCACCCAGCAAAAATCATCCTCGATGGTAGCGCGAAGACGGTAACCGTACAGCATTACGTGCCCCAGAACTAAAATAATCCACATAATTACCCACTAATTTATTTTCCAGGGCTTATCGTTAATACCCTGTTAATTCCACAAGCTTCAATAGGAAAAATATATTGACATAAAACCAACTTATAGATAGATTGTGGGTAGTTGTGGGTATTAATCCCTTTTACTTAGAGCATAATGACTGCAAATTTAAATACATTTACCGGGGAATTTTCCTATACGATTGATGTCAAGGGTCGTGTCAATATCCCTGCAAAATTTCGCAAGGCATTGTCGGCGGACAATGAAGACACGTTCGTCATTACCCGGGGTATGGATCCTTGTGTGTGGGTATATCCGATTGTTGTCTGGCAAAATATCGAGAATGATTTGAAGAATCTATCATCCCTATCAGCAATCAATAGAACATTTGTACGGAATACAGTGCGTTATGCCACTCCCCTTACCTATGATGCACAGGGACGTATTCAGTTGACCACTAACCTCATTAATTATGCCGAACTAGATAAGAAAACTCTGATTATAGGTATGGTCAGCAAAATTGAGATTTGGAACCCGGATCGATTAAAAGAAATCGATAAGAAAAACATGAAAATTGATTCCACTGCCTATGATGATCTTGCTGAAAAGATCATTATTTAATGAACCAGCATCTAGCGCAGGATTCAGGCTTAACCCATATTCCTGTGATGATTACGGAGGTCCTGTCATACCTCGCTATACAACCAGACGGGATCTACCTGGACGGGACAATCGGTCCGGGAGGGCACGCTACGCCAGTTCTAAAAGAACTAACCAACGGCGGAAAAGTCGTCGGAATTGATCGGGACGAAGAGGCATTGGATATCTGCAAGCAGAATCTCAAAACCTCTTCGTCCTTCCTGTCTTTACACCATAATTCATACGATAACCTCGATAAAATTCTTGCAGCAGAAGAACTTTCTGCTGTTCATGGGATGCTGCTTGATCTTGGCCTGTCTTCCTTGCAACTCAGTTCCAAAAATCGCGGTTTTTCATATCGCTCAGAAGGCTCGCTAGATATGCGTTTCGACCGGAGTAGTAGCAAGGGTGCTGGCAAACTTATAGACCAAGCAGACCGATACAGCCTGGCTCAGATATTCAAGGAATACGGTGAAGAACGATTGGCTTCACGCATTGCAAAATCTATCAAGGAAATGACTGAAATGAACACCACCGCTGATCTACGGGAAGCGATCCGGCGCTGTACCCCGCCCAATCATCGTGATCGTACTTTCGCCCGCATATTCCAGGCCTTGCGAATTGCGGTAAACGAAGAACTGGATATCCTACAGAAATTCCTGACCAAATTTATTGATTATTTACGTCCTGGAGGGCGGATAGTAATCATCAGCTATCATTCATTGGAAGATCGACTGGTAAAGCACAGTTTTAAAGAATTAGCAAGCGGAGGTACATTGAATATTCTAACGAAAAGACCGATTACAGCTAGAGAAAAAGAACGAAAAAATAATCGTCGGGCAGGTAGTGCAAAGCTCCGTGCGGCCGTAAAGGTGTCCTAATGACAATACGGAGTAGACGTAACGCCAGAAAGCACAAGGAATTCATTCATACGCTAACCTTTTTCGGCATCACTGTTATATCGATCATGGGTCTGATTGGGTATTTATGGATCTACACGGAAATTGATGAAACGCTGTTAGCCATTGAACTGCAGAAGGCAACCTTGGATGAACTGAATAACGGCATTAAGGAACTGCAAAATGATATTGTTCTGCTGGAGCGGGTAGATCGCATCACCGAAACCGCCCGAAAGGATCTGGGGATGGTATTTGCATCTCCAGAAACAATTTCTGTATACATCGATCCCAGAAATCTGGCGCTAAATAAATGACAAAGAATTATCTGAAATTTAGATCACGGGTGGTCGTGATCGTATCGATAATGGTCCTGGCATGGATTGGCCTTTCCATGCGCCTTTTTCAAATACAAATACTGGACGGATCCAAATACCGTGAGCAAGGATCCAAGCAGGCGCGAGCACAAATTTCTATTCCTGCAGTACGGGGCAATATTTATGATCGAAACAACAAGCCGCTGACCCGCAATATCATTAAATATTCATTTGCTACCTACCCGAACAAAATCGATAATCCGAAAATGTTAGCAAATAGTATGAGCAATTATTTTGGTCGATCAACAGATTATTATAACCAAAGACTGACCAAGAATACAACTTTCACCTACCTGGAGCGTAATATGAATCGGGATAACTGCCAGGAATTCCTGGAAGAATTACCTCCAGGTCTCATTGTTGAACGCGATTCGCGCCGCTTTTACCCTAACGGCAATATTGGCGCACAATTAATTGGCTATACCGATCCAGATAACCATGGTTTAACCGGTCTAGAGAAAGAATTTGATCAATATCTCACGGGAACAGCTGGCTGGGTAGTACGTCAAATAAGCGGCAAAGGTACAGCGCTACCCAATAACAGGTTTCCAACAAAAACGCCGGTGGATGGCAGCAATATCCAACTGACCATCGATCTGGATTACCAAGTAGTGCTCCATGAAGAATTGCGGCGCAGAATTGATGAAACATCGGCCATCTCGGCCATGGGAATTCTGATGAATCCGCAGACCGGGGCCATCCTGGCCATGGCCGCCATACCGGATTTTGACGCAAACTATCCTGCAAAATTTCCCATGGAAAGTCATAAAAACAGGGTGTTAACGGATCAATTTGAGCCAGGATCAACATTTAAGTTCGTCGCCGCAGCCGCTGCATTAAAATACGATCTGGTTAACTTGCATGAAGAATTCTTTTGTGAAAACGGGCAATATACCTTTGCCGGTGAAGTAGTAAACGATCATGAAGATTATGGTCTACTAACCTTCCCCCAGATCATTGAAAATTCCAGTAATGTTGGCATGATCAAGATTGCCGAAAGAATCGGACCCAACCGATTGTACCGCACTTGCCGTGATTTTGGATTTGGGATGCCGACCCACATCAGTTTTGCTGGTGAATCTTCCGGTACGCTTCGACGCCTGAAAAATTGGAGTGGCTTCTCAATTGCATCGGTAACAATCGGTCAGGAAGTCGCGGTTACAGCGCTGCAGTTGGCTATGGCTTATTCAGCAATAGCAAATGGCGGGTTCTTAATGAAACCGCGCTTGGTTAGCCAGATCGTTAATAATAATGGGAGATCTGTATACAGAGAAGAAGCTGAAGTTCTGCGGAAAATCTCTGAACCAGGTGTTATGAAAGATCTAACGGCAATGCTGATCCGAGTCGTTAATACAGGTACGGGAACCGGCGCCCGGATACCGGGCTGGTCCATTGCCGGTAAAACTGGTACAGCTGAAAAATTTATCGATGGCGAATATTCTACCAGTAAATATATTTCTAATTTCGCTGGATTTTTTCCAGCTGAAAATCCTCAGATTGTCGGCGTTATTGTACTCAATGAGCCAAGATATGGTTTGCATTGGGGTGGTATTGGGGCAGCACCAATTTTCCGCAGGGTCATTAATCGGATCATCAATATGGACGACTCGATCCAGATCCTGAAAGACAAATACAAAGATACAGAGAAACTGCTGATGATGGTGGATGCGTATCGCAATGAACCGGATAAAACAGACATGTTCCCAAAGAATCTCTCAACTCGGGCAGTTTATACTAAAATCGCACAAAATGAAAATGCGATTCCGGATGTGCGCGGAATGAGTTTGCTACAGGCTAAGGTAGTTCTTCGTCAATTTGGCTACCAGACAAAATTCAGTGGTTCCGGTCAAGTTTATTGGCAAAGCCCAAAACCTGGAACAATCCTGGCAGCAGGGTCTATATGTAATATAGGCTTACAATGAATCGAACGCTGGATCAGCTAGTAAAGGGAATTAACCCCGAAAGTGAAGTGCCTGCAGTAACTATTCACGGCATTACCACCCATTCGGCGCAGGTAAATCCAGGTCATCTTTATATTGCCATTCATGGCACCAATTTAGATGGACATGACTTTATACCACAGGCCATTGATAATGGCGCCGCTGCCATAATTACCAATGGCCGTGATGTAGGCCAACTACCTGTTCCACAAATCAAGGTTGCTAATCCGCGGCGGGCCGCATCCATTACGGCAGCTGAATATTATGGGCATCCTTCCAAGGAAATGACGGTGGTCGGCATTACCGGGACCAACGGCAAGACGACTACTGCTAGCCTGATATCCGCCATGCTCAAAGCGGCGGGGGGAAAAGTCGCCCAGATCGGCACATTGGGTACTATCGCCGAGGGCTACCCCCACAAGAAAACGCTTACTACCCCAGATCCGATCGCACTGCATAAGTTATTATTTGATTTGTACCAAGACGGATTCACGCATATTGTTATGGAGGCAAGTTCTCACGCCATAGATCAAAGCCGGGTGGCTGACGTAAATTTTAATTACACAGTATTCACCAATCTATCGCCGGAACATTTGGACTATCATGGTACGATGGCTGATTATTTTCAAGCAAAATTGAAATTATTTACAGCACTTCCACCAACGGCAACAGCCATTGTGAATATGGAAACAGATTATGGTCAAGCGATTTCTGCCAATTGTGCTGTCCCGGTGGTGGCCATAGCCCTGACAAAAACAGGGGATGTATTTTTCAAGGATTATCAGATTTCCCTGGCGGGGATACATGGGACAATACAAGCCGGAGAAATTACCTATACCGTTGACTCATCGCTAATCGGCAAGTTCAACGCAGAAAATATTCTCTGCGCGACAGCTACGGGCAACGTTATGGGTTTGACGCAGGAAGCAATCAAAAATGGATTGAAGCAATGTGCAAGCATCCCTGGTCGTATGGAATCATTTGCGCTGCGGTCCGGGGCGACAGCGCTTATTGATTATGCGCACACGCCCGATGCTTACGATAAAGTTCTCAGTGCGATCAAGGATATGGTTGCGGGACAAGGAGTACTGCACATCGTTTTTGGCTGCGGCGGTGACCGAGATAAAGCCAAAAGAGCAAAGATGGCAGCCAGCGCGGAACAATTTGGATGTTATTGCTATGTGACACCGGATAACCCTCGGACGGAAGACCTGGCTGTAATTACTGCGGATATTGTTCGTGGTTTTCGTGCCAATGAATACGCTGTTTTTAATGAGCGTGGTGCTGGCCTGCGGCAGGCCCTAGATCGGGCCACAGAAAATGATGTGGTGGTCGTATTGGGCAAGGGCCGTGAGGATTATCAGGAAATAAATAACGAGCAAATGCCCTATTCAGACCTCGAAATAATTAATGAGTATCGGGATGCGCGTTAGTTTACCTGACCCAACCCAGTTTGAAGTAGTTTTCCGTTCGATTACGGGACATACCATTCCCCTGGTAGGTGGAATTGCCACAGACAGCCGGGAATGTCGATCCGGTGACATGTATATTGCTATTGCCGGTGAACGGGTCGATGGTCATAATTTCATTGATAATGCTGTTAAAAATGGCGCAATAGCCGTACTTGTGGCTCAACCTGTTGAAACGGATGTTTATCAAGCGCTAGTGAATGATCCTATAGAGGCTATCGGCGCTGTTGCAGCCCGCTGGCGGAGTCAGTTTGATATACCTGTAATTGCCATAACTGGATCCAATGGTAAGACATCAACCAAAGAATTATTACGGCATATTTTGAACACCCAATTTGCTGTACACGCCACAGAGGGTAACTACAATACATCCATCGGTCTCCCGCTTACCCTGTTCCAGATGATGCAGGCCCATTCAATCAGCATCTTGGAAATGGGCGCCAATCAGCCCGGCGATATTGGGGACTTGTGCAGTATTGCCCACCCGACCCACGGCCTGATCACAAATATTGCCCCAGCCCATCTTGAAGGGTTTGGATCAATTGCGGAAGTGGCCCATACAAAAGCAGCATTATTCCGGGCGATGAGCGATAAAGGTACGGCCTTTGTAAACCTAACGGATCCCCGAATCGCGGAAATGACACAGCCAAAAAAATCGATCACCTTTGGGTTAACTGCAGAATGCGATTATCCTGCGGATATTCATACTGAATCCAATGGTACCCTTTCTCTTACGGTGGCCGCCGAAGATATTTATACGGGGTCAAGCAACTTCTCCTTCGCTAAAAATATCATTGCCTGTGCGGCTATCGCCGATACATTGAATGTTCCCTGGGATTTGTTTCGAGACCGGGTTACATCCTTCCAGCCACCGCAGGGTCGCTGTGCCATCAAAAAATTTAAGAATATGACTGTTATTGATGATACCTATAACGCTAACCTGGAATCAACCATAGCCGCTATTGATTACCTGACCGGCTTTTCCGGTAATGGTCGCCGGATCCTTGTATTTGGCGATATGTTCGAACTGGGAGACCAATCACAGGATCAGCATACTAAAGTTGGGCAGAAATGCGCTGCAGTGGATCTGGACCTGGTCTATACAGTTGGCACGGAAACAATTGCCACCGACGCCACCATGGTGGACGGTCCTGAACATGCCCATTTTGATTCCAAAGAAGAGCTGGAGACTGCGTTACAAAAGGTGGTCAAAGACGGTGACAAAATTCTGGTAAAAGGATCTCGGGGCATGGCCATGGAAACTATTATTGATGCACTGGTAAATTAATGCTCTACGAAATTCTACTACCCCTAAAGACCTATTTTTCGCCGCTCAACCTGTTGCAGTATATCACCTTTCGGTCGGCCTCAGCAGCGCTTGCGGCGCTATTCATAAGCTTCCTCATCGGGCCATGGATTATCCACAAACTGCGTCATCACCAGATTGGTGAAGAAATACGCTCATCCGGGCCTGAATCCCACCTCGCTAAGAAGGGCACGCCAACTATGGGGGGGATCATAATCCTTGGATCTGTGGTCCTCCCGACCCTTCTGTTTGCCGATCTATCGAATACCTTCATTCAGATCATGTTGTTGGCAGTGATCTGGATGGGTGGTATCGGTTTTTTGGATGATTACCTCAAGGTGGTTAAAAAAGTTGAAAAAGGACTAATCGGCAGGTACAAATTGATCGGTCAAATAACCCTGGGTATTCTGATCAGCTTATGGCTGTACAATGCGCCGGAATATGAGAATATCCGCTCAGTGACCAGTATACCCTTCCTCAAGAATTATGAACTGGATCTAGGCATTTTTTATCCTGCAATGATCATTCTGGTCATTACGGGCACATCTAACGCCGTGAATCTTACGGATGGCCTAGATGGTCTTGCGGCCGGATTGCTAGCCATTTGTTTTACGGTATTTTCAGCGATCGCCTACATTAGCGGCAGGGTGGACTTTTCTGGCTACCTGAACATTATTTATCTTCCCGGTGCGGGGGAATTAACTGTTTTTACGGCAGCTATCACCGGGGCCTGTATCGGCTATTTATGGTTTAACGCCAGCCCGGCGGAAGTATTCATGGGAGATATCGGTTCCCTCTCTACCGGCGCGGCTCTAGGTACGCTGGCCGTGCTGTTGAAGAAAGAATTACTGTTGGCGATAATCGGTGGTGTCTTTGTCTGGGAAGCAGTAAGTGTCATGCTGCAGGTAAGTTTTTACCGCTGGACAAAAATTCGCACTGGCACGGGTCAGCGCATATTTAAAATGGCGCCCATCCACCATCACTATGAACTCAAGGGCTGGCCGGAATCCCGGGTCGTGATCCGGTTCTGGATCATTGGTATCCTTCTGGCCTTATTCTCACTTACCACATTCAAGATACGCTGATGAACATCCATGACAGAGCTAACATAGAAATTCGCGGTAAAAAAATTGTCGTATTGGGATTGGCCTTGAGTGGTGCGGCAGCAGCGAAACTGGCTATTCGCCAGGGCGCAGACGTATTTGTGAGTGATAATCAGGATACCCAGGCACTGCAGGGTACGCTAATTGACCTAAATGAGCTGGGCATTACTGGTGAACTGGGTCAGCACAGCGATCAAATCTACGATGCGGACCTGTGGATCATATCCCCAGGCATCGCTCAGGATTCAGAACTAGTACAAAAAGCACAGTATAATGACATACCCATTGTCAGCGAGATCGAATTTGCCAGTTGGTTTACTGAAGCGCCGATTCTGGCCATTACAGGCAGCAACGGTAAAACTACTACTGCCCATCTACTGGCCGAAATGATACAAACTGAAAATCTTCATGGTTTACTGGCCGGCAATGTAGGTATTCCCTTCGCGGCCAAGGTCTTGGAAGATCTAGAAAATCCAGATTCGAAACGGGTTTGGGTTTTGGAAATATCCAGTTTTCAAATGGAATTCATCACACACTTCAAACCCTATATTGCCATATTTCTAAATATAACGCCAGATCACCTGAACCGCTATCCATCCATGAAAGAATATATTGATGCAAAAATGAACATGTGGTCCCGGCAGACAGCAGAAGATTTCATCGTATATAACGCCGATGACACTATTTTGGTAGAGGAAATTGCGGAGTCCGCCTCTCAAAAAATCGCCTTCGGACTAAGCCATCACCCGGAGGCGATTTTTCAACCAAACCGCACTAAAATTTATACTGAAGAACACGCTACACTCATTGAAATGAGCCAACTGGCTCTTCCAGGTAAACATAACCTCGCCAATGCGCTAGCAGCTGCTACAGCTGCCCATTTGATTGGCGTACCTAATAAATCGATCGCAGCGACCATGTCCCAGTTCAGCGGTGCACCCCATCGCCTGGAACCGATTGCTGAGATCAACGGCGTGACCTACATCAATGATTCCAAGGCAACCAACCTGGATGCCGTGCAGGTCGCGTTGGAAAGCTTTTCGCAGCCAATTATCCTACTCCTCGGAGGCCTGGAAAAGGGCGGCGATTTCAGATCACTCCTTCCTCATACCCATAACAACCTCAAAGAAGTGATCGCATTCGGGCAAGCAAAGGAGTTAATCCTAACGATATTAAGGGATGCGGTGAGATCTACCTCGGTAATGGATCTCAAAGAAGCCCTGGAACTTGCCCAAAACTGCAGCCAGCCTGGAGACGTTGTATTACTGTCTCCAGGTTGTGCGAGTTTTGACCAATTCAAGAATTTTGAAGAACGGGGTGACCATTTTAGATCCCTAGTAACCGTTATGGAAAAGGCTTAATGAGGTACCTGGATGTCATTTCCAAAAAATATGATCATTATCTTTTGGCAGCTGTTATCCTGCTCTGCATTGTGGGTACGGTAATGCTTTTTAGCGCTAGTAATTCCATATCCCTAGACCAAACCCAACGGGTAACGGCCACCGTATACCTACAAGCCCATCTAAAACGACTACTGATTGGTATCGCTATGATGTTCTCTGCCATGATGATCGATTACCGGAACCTAAAAATTGCAGCTAAATATCTTCTGATAGGATCAATTGTGCTGCTGCTGATCACCAAATTAAGCTATTTACTGCAGGGCAACTCTTCCCCGGCAAGGTGGCTCTACCTAGGCAGTCATTCGATCCAGACTTCAGACATTGCCCGGCTGGCAGTGATCATTTTTCTGGCCGCATACGTGGATCATTATCAGGATCAAATCAAGGATTTTTATAATGGTTTCGCCCCACCCATTGGTATAATGGCTGTGGTGATGGTACTGATCGTTATTCAGCCTGATTTTAGTACTGCGGCCATGATCGGTCTGATCGGGTTCATGATACTCTTCGTAGGTGGAGCGCGAATATCTCACCTCTTGGCCACCGGTGCTGCATCTTTATTAGTGCTGACACCGATAATGCTTATGAAACCCTACCGACTGCAGCGCATCTTGACCTATTTCTACGGGGAATCTGCCGGTGTGGAAGAATCGTATCAGATCAAACAATCATTGATCAGTCTTGGGAATGGCGGTTTTATAGGGCTCGGACTAGGCAACAGCCTAGGGAAAAATCTTTTTCTGCCCACGCCGCACACTGATTTTATTTTTGCCATTATTGGTGAAGAGTTGGGTTTAGTGGGCACTGTATTTATCCTATCGATCTTTCTATTCATTTTTCAGCGCGGGATCAAGATCGCCAAGGAAAGCATGGATACCTTCGGGATCCTGTTGGCGATTGGGATCAGTTTCAATTTTATCCTTTACGGCTTTATTAATGCCGCAGTTGTCACTGGCGTTGTACCAACCACCGGCCTATCGATGCCACTGATAAGTTATGGTGGATCCGGTCTTGTGATCAATTTAATCGGTATAGGAATTTTGCTGAATATCAGCCAGGCCAAACGGTCATTAATACATAAAAGCGGCTGGAGTCCGCGGGTATATGGATGAGGACTTACGCATTATGATTGCCGGCGGCGGAACAGGCGGACACCTCTACCCAGCATTAGCAATCGGTGCGGAGATCACGAATCGTAAACCCGACACGACTGTGCATTATGTTGGGTCAAAATTTGGCCTTGAGGCACGCGTTCTTCCTGATAGAGGACTACCTTACACGCTCCTGCCTATCAGCGGTTTACAGCGATCTTTTTCACCGCGCAGCATAGGACGGAATCTAATGCTGGTGGGCCGAGTTCCTTTGGCCCTGCTAAAAGTAAGATCGCTGTGCAGATCCATGGAACCCAATGTGATTGTAGGAACAGGGGGGTATGCCAGCGCCCTGCCAATCAAAGTTGGTATTGGATGGAAAATACCTACGGTGATCCAGGAACAGAATTCATACCCGGGATTGACCACCCGGTTGTTTGCTGAAACAGCGACAGCTGTCTATGCGGGTTCCAGCGACACCGGTACCTATTTGGATGCAGAGATTGATGTTACGGGCAACCCAGTGCGGAGTGAAATACTTAATGGATCCAAAACAGCAGGTTCTGAATTATTCCAGCTCGACGGCGAACGAAAAACTGTTTTTCTCTTTGGGGGCAGCCAGGGCTCTGTACCCTTGAACCGGGCTATTCAGTCTGTCCTGCCGGCTCTGCAAGACCGGGGCATCCAGCTGCTGTGGCAGACCGGCCTCAATAATTATGAAGCCCTGAAAGAATTGGAAAGTGATATGGTAAGAATCAAACCATACATCAAAAAAATGGCCCACGCCTACGCACTCAGTGATATTGCTGTGGCGCGAGCCGGTGCCTTAACACTGTCTGAATTATCGGTCTGCGGTATGCCAAGCATCCTCCTCCCCCTCCCCCGCGCTACTGCAGACCATCAGACAAAGAATGCGGAAACGATGGTCCGAGCCGGTGCGGCGGTCATGATCCGGCAGGATGACCTGACCACTGCCAACTTGCAGAAAACGATCATAGGAATATTGGGTGATGCGGATAAATTGACCGCAATGGGCACCCAGGCCCTAAGCCTGGGGAGACCAAAGGCCACGAAAGAGATTGTCGATAAAATTTTTCAGGTTGCCCACGGCTGATGTTCCGGCACGTTAAGAAATTACACTTTGTAGGTATTGGCGGAATCGGCATGAGCGGTATTGCTGAACTGCTATTGAATCTGGGCTTCAATATCACTGGATCTGATATCAATGATTCCGCTGTGATAAATAATTTGAGAAATAAAGGTGCGGAAGTGTTTCAGGGACATGACCCTAAAAATGTAACAGATGCGGATGTAATGGTCTATTCCAGCGCGGTGCAGGAAAACAATCCGGAAGTTATCGCTGCACAGAAAAAAGGCATCCCCGTTATTCGCCGGGCAGAAATGCTCGGGGAATTGATCGCCCTGAAAGAAACCAGTATCGGTGTGGCCGGCACTCATGGAAAAACCAGTACATCTTCCATGGTGGGCACGATGCTCAGCCAGGCCAAACTGGATCCTACTCTGGTAGTGGGCGGCCTGGTACGCAATATCGATACCAATTCCTTATTAGGTGCCGGTGATATCATTGTGGTGGAGGCCGATGAATTTGACCGTAGTTTCCTTTCCCTGCAGCCCACGATCGCCATTATAACGAATATAGAACTTGAGCACACCGACTGTTATGAAGACCTGGATGATCTACAGAATGCATTTACCCAGTTCGCCAATGCATCCCCGTTTTATGGCGCCGTGATCATCGGGAATCAAAGCCCGGCGGCAGCGGCGATCATGGCCAATATTAAGCGACCGGTAATTACCTTTGGCTTAACCAATGACAGCGACTTCTACGCTGAGGATATAATTCAACGTGAAGTAGCGACCACCTTCACCGTTTTCCACAAAGGCGAAAACCGGGGTGTAATTCACCTACAGGTGCCGGGCGAACATAATGTGCAGAATGCCTTGGCAGCGATCGCTTTGGGCGTGGAAATTCGTATCCCCTTCCACGATATTGCAGCCGGATTAGAATCCTACAAGGGTGTACGGCGGCGGTTCGATATCAAGGGTGAGTCCGGCAATGTGATGGTGGTCGATGATTATGCCCATCATCCCACGGAAGTACGGGCCACACTTACCGCGGCGAGAAATGGCTGGAAGCGGCGCATCATTGCCGTATTTCAACCCCATCTTTATACCCGCACCCAGGCTTTCTACCAGGATTTTGCCATCGCACTTATGGAAAGTGATGTCCTGGTGGCGACCGACGTTTTCCCAGCCCGGGAAGAGCCGATTGAGGGTGTAAACGGAAAAATGATCGCTGATTTTGCGAAAGAGTCGGGCCATCGCAATGTTTACTACATTGAAAGTCTAGATAAACTGGAAAAAACATTAGATAATTTGCGCCAACCCGGTGATATGATCATTACTATTGGTGCAGGGAATATCTGGCGCTATGCGGAGTCCTACATGAACCATCTTGAGAACATAGAGGCAGCAGCCTGAATTGGACGCGTTTGCTATGCTGAAGAAAACAGTTACGGGTACATTCCTTGACAATGAGCCCATGACCAAACATACCTCATACGGTATCGGCGGACCGGCGCGGGCCTACATCACACCGGCAAACCAGGAAGACCTGGCGATGATCCTGCGTTTTGCTCAGGAAAATAATATCCCCACATTTTTTGCTGGCAGCGGTTCAAACCTGCTGGTGGCCGATGAAGGTTTTAATGGCATCGTAATCAGCCTAAGGAAAACATTCACCCGACTCAGTATTGAGGGCAGCCGCGTAGAGGCGGAAGTTGGCGTTATGCTTGGTAAATTGGTAAAAGAAACGACCAAGCGGAACCTGACTGGGCTGGAAAGTATGATCGGTGTCCCCGGTACCCTGGGCGGTGCCCTGGTTATGAATGCTGGTGCTTTTGGGGGCGAAATATCCAATTGCCTGGACACGATCAATGCCATGACCATGAACGGCACATCCAAGACCTATAAACAAAGCGAGATCGATTTCAGCTATCGTCATTCCACCTTTCCAGCGGACGAGATCCTGGTCTCAGCTGCATTTACTCTGAAGGAAAAACCGGCGGAAGAAATTCAGTCCCAACGGGCCCAGGCAAGTCAAGGCCGTAAAGATACCCAACCGTTAAAATTTCGTTCTGCAGGCAGCGTCTTTAAAAATCCTAAACCAAACCTGGCTGCCGGTTACTTGATTGACCAGGCCGGATTGAAAGGAACCCGGCAGGGGGATGCAGAAATATCACCCAAGCATGCCAACTTTTTTGTGAACCACGGCCAGGCCAAGGCGGTGGACATCGTGGTGCTAATCCGCCTGGCTAAAAAAACGGTCCAGGAAAAGTATGATATAAACCTGGAACTGGAAATTAAAACACTGGGATTTGCGCCCGGAACATTCACCATATGAAGCGTAAGAAAAAAAAGAAACAGCTGAGCTTGGAACCGCTAATAAGTGCCACGATTACCCTCTCAATAATGTTCCTCATTTATGCTTCATTCTGGTGGTCCAGCTATACCAGAATGTCCCATTTGCAACAAATCAATATATCGGGTTATTCCATTATTCCTGAAGAGGACCACCAGATCCAGCTGAAACCATTAATGGGAATCGAACTGGAAGAGGTCAATCTCAGAGAAGTAAGCCTCTTGATCGAGAGTCATCCTTACGTAAAGGCGGCCCGTGTATCACGGCAGTACCCTGCCACCTTGTCCATTGAAATCGTGGAACGCCAGCCCGTGGCCATGCTGAATGTTGACCCGGTCCTTATGATCGACCGAGAAGGTATTATCCTACCTGACAAGGGCCAGGCCAATGATTTTCTAATACCCTGCTTATCAGGCTTTAACCCGGCCAAAGAATTATATCCTGCGGGACAACAGACCGTTTCAGTGAAAGTACAGGAAACCATGAACCTGATCACCCGCATCCTCGATTATTACCCGGCATTGTACAGCAACATTTCCGAGGTGACCCTGAACGCAAATGATGAATATGTGATCATCCTGGCCCGGTATCCCACTAAGGTGATACTAGGCAACACGGATGTATGGACCAAGATACAGGTACTGGGAAAATTTGAACATTCCCTGAGCAATAAACGGCAATTGAGTGATTATAAATACCTGGACCTGCGCTACGACAACCAGGTCATCGCGAAGGAACGTGTATGAAGCAGCGGATGAAAGTAAGCGATAAGAATACCCAGATCGGGATCGATATTGGTACATCAAAAATATGCTGTGTGATCACCGAAATAAATTCAGATGAAGGATCAAACAAGATCCTCGGTGTGGGCAATGTCCCTTCCCAGGGCATAAAGAAAGGTTCTATCGTGCACCGGGACAGGGTCATGGACGCCATCGAAGCTGCCGTACGGGAAGCGGAACTGATGGCCGGTATAAAGGTGAACCGGGCTATTTTGTGCATCTCCGGTGACCATATCCACGGTATCAATACCCAGGGCGCCATTGCCATTCAAAAAGGCAGTGCCCGGAACGTACCTGTGGAACAGGAAATTACCCAGAACGATGTATCCCGGGTGCTTGAACTTGCCAAGGCCGTATCCTTGCCGGTTGACCGGGATATCCTGCACATCCTGCCGCAGGAATTCCTGATTGATACTATGGACAGTATAAAGGATCCAGTGGGCATGTCCGGACGACGCCTTGAAGCAAAGGTACATTTGATCACCATGGCCGCCACCACGGCAAAAAATTTGGTAAACTGCGTTCATGAACTGGCCATTGATGTGGAAGGACTGGTATTCCAGGCTCTGGCCTCGGCCATTGCTACGTTGGATACGGATGAAAAGGAACTGGGTGTAGCGGTAGTGGATATTGGTGCCGGAACGACAGATATTGTCGTGTTCTATGATGGCGGTGTACGGCACTCAGCCGTAATTGGCGTAGGCGCCAGCACGGTAACTAACGATATTGCGGTAATGCTGCAGATCGGCATGGAAGAGGCAGAACAGATCAAACTGAAATACGCCTCGGCCAAAGCTTCCATGTCATCTACTGAACTTGAATTTGATCTACCGGTGAAAAACGGCGGCATTGCCCGCAAAGTATCCGAACATGAATTATCCCGCTATGTAGAAGCGCGCATGATCGAGTTGATCCAGCTCATTGGCCGGGAAATAGCGCGAGCTGACGTGAGCGACCAGCTTACCTACGGTCTGGTGCTGACTGGGGGCGGCGCCATGCTGCGCAACCTGGTGCCCCTGGCCCAAGAAAAGTTCAATATGCCGGTCCGGATCGGACGACCAAAGAATTTTAGCGGTGCGGTGGATATTGCATCCACAGCTGATTTTACCGCAGCCATAGGGTTGACCCAGTGGGCCAGCGTTACCAGGGACCTGGTGATGCAGGAAACAGATTTATCCTCAATTGGCAAGACAGTGACAAACATTAAAGATTGGGTCAGAGGACTCTTTACGTGAACCACATGACCAAAGCCAAACCTAACCAACCAAAGAAGGAGTAGTACTATGCTGTTTGAGTTCGATAGTCTAGCAGAACAAAAAGCAAAATTAAAAGTAATCGGAATCGGCGGTGCCGGCGGAAACGCCACCAACCGCATGATCCAGGCCGGGATGCAGGGAGTGGACTTTATTGCCATCAACACTGACGCCCAGGATCTCGAAAACAATGCGGCCGAACATAAGATACAAATTGGTAAAAACCTCACTAAGGGGCTCGGAGCTGGGGCAAAGGCCGAGATTGGCCGGGAAGCCGTAGAATCAGACGAGGAAGCGGTACAGGCGATCCTGGAAGATGCGGATATGGCCTTTGTTACCGCCGGAATGGGTGGCGGCACCGGTACCGGTGCTACACCGATGGTGGCCAAACTATCCCGGGATATGGGTATCCTGACCGTGGGTATTGTTACCTTACCGTTCAATTTTGAGGGGCCGAAAAGAATGAGCCGGGCCCTCGAGGGCATAGCAGAACTGCGTAAGACCTGCGATACGGTCATTGCTATACCAAACCAGAAGCTGATGTCCATTGTGGAAACGGATACCACTGTTGTGGAAGCCTTTAAAATGGCTGATTCGATCCTCCACCAGGCAGCGAAAGGGATTTCAGACTTAATCAATGTCCATGGGTTGATCAACCTGGATTTTGCGGACGTGGAAACGATCATGAAGAAGATGGGTGAAGCGATCATGGGCACAGGAGTAGCCCAAGGCGAAGAACGAGCCGTACTGGCCGCTCAGCAGGCTATATCCAGCCCCTTGCTGGATAATGCCTCCATCAGTGGTGCCCAGGGCGTTCTGGTGAATATTACGGGCAGTCCGGATCTGACCCTCCTGGAAGTGGATGCTGCGACCAATATCATCTTTGAAGAAGCAGGTAAAGATGCTAATATCATCTTTGGTGCTGTTATCGACCCATCTCTGGGTGATGAAATCCGGGTTACCGTTATCGCTACTGGTTTCAACCAGGGACAGCACATCACTGATAGCGAACCGGCAGTGGAACAGGTAGTCGTACCAACACAGCGCCAAACACGGGAATTACAGGAAGAGATCAATGCACCGGTATTTGCGCAACAACAGGAACAGCCCACAGGGGCCGTAGAACCGCTGCAGATGGAAGCACCAAAACCTTCCTTCAAATTTGATGATACAAACTCGACGATATATGGTGAAGACCTGGATGTACCGGCTTTTATCCGCCGACAGCAGGATTAACAAGATTGCATTAACAAGCTAGACGTCCACAGCATAATTAGAGGCAGCTGCTGGTTGGCTTAGGTGCAGCTGTCACTGGTAGCAAGTGAAGCTAAAATAAAACAGCCCTCGAAAAGAGGGCTGTTTTATTTTCACTAAAATTATTAATTAGAGGTTAGATCTTTTTCCCTTGGGCCCGTAATTCATTGACCACTCTGCGAATGCCTTTCTTATCGATCAGGCGTAAACCTTGGGTAGAAACATTGAGGGTAACATAACGGCTTTCATCAGCCAGCCAGAAACGCTTTTTCTGCAGGTTTATATTGAAACGGCGGCGGGTCTTGTTGTGGGCATGGCTCACATTGTTCCCGAACATCGGTTTCACCCCGGTTACATCACATATGCGACTCATAATCTATTCCTCAATAATCTATGTTAATTATATATGCTTGTTAAATAGGCCCGCGAATTTACAGGATTATGTGTTTTTGACAAATGGAAAGGTTATTTGAGTAATAGTATTTTATTGGAAATAATCCATTTTATTAATTATGCAATGTAAATTAAAATAATATTGGCATGCTTTTCCCATCACTGTTTTGTTATAGTACATTTACCATGATTTTCCCAAAGTGCCCCTGTGTTAGATTGATTTGATCCATTATTATACGAACCGCCGCCACCAGCAAATCCATTATTAGTGGAGTTATTACCGCCGCCGCCGCCAGAATAACCACCTCCAGCACCTGTACCACCCCAACCTCCAGCACCTCCGCCACCAAAACCACCCTGCATATAAGAAGTACCACTGGAATACTGCAACCGACCACCAAGTCCACCATTAACAAAAGAGTAAGACTTAGTAGGATCAATATACATGTTTCGACTATCACTTGATTTTATGCCATCCCCAGAAAATCCTGCGCCACTACCACTTTGAGACCCAGCAGCTCCTCCTTGTCCGTTAGCACCACCATCGCCTGAAGAATTGCCAACACCATCAACACCACTGGTACCCGTAACAGCATCCATAGCATTATTGTATGTATTGCCGCTTCGATTCCCTCCTCCGCCACCGGCAACTATTAATGCTGTGTTATTCGCTGTTGCTACAAATGTACCACCACCACCACCACTGGCTGCATAACCTCCTCGCCCCATTTGCCCAACTAATATTTTTATTTTATCTCCTGCTGTTAAATTGAAATCTCCTCTCATCCGCGCACCTTTTCCTCCCCCTCCTTGTAAAACCTGACCATTTGAATGGCCACTAGGAATAAAAGCACCTTGCGCACCCCATACTTCAACACGGTAAGTAGCGGTTTCTGGTACGGTCCATAGCTGAATACCAGCATTACTGGGTACATCGAAAAAATCAGTATCATCTTCCCAAGAAACATCATACGAACTTTTACACTCCGCTAATGTTGGTCCACTATAACCAGTTTTACCACAATTTGTAAAAGTATGAGAGCTAAATGAGTATAATGCAGATTCACCAGCATATTGTACCGCCTGAAAGGTAGGCAATGCCATCTGGGCGTTTAATTGCCAGGAAATAAATAAGATTGCTGTAATAACGATTTTTTTCACTTACTATTATTGTCTTTGCACATTAAGTCCGGCTAATCAATGAAATAAATTTGGTATGCTTTTCCCATCATTGTTTTGTTATAATTACCTGACCATGCCCTGACCTTGCACCTGAAGAATTAGATGTATTGGACCCGGAATTATACGATCCTCCACCGCCACCTTGATGATTGCTACCATTTGATTGTTGTGAACCTGTACCTCCTCCGGAATAACCTCCGCCTCCTCCAGAACCTCTATACCCGCTTACCATGCCAGATCCTCCGCCACCAAAGCCCCCATCTACTCCCGCATTATCATGTAAATCTTCTCCGCCTTTCGCCCCATTCACAAATGCATCTCCTCCTGTACCATAACTAGCACTTTGTCCATTATCAGCACCATCAGCCAAAAACCCACCTCCAGCTGCTGCTCGATCGGATGATGATCCGCCATTTCCACTGGTGCCTCCATTCGAATAAGTCCAGTAACCATAACCCCTTGATCCAGATGTACCCGTCTGGCCATTGTCATAACCACCAGACTGATAATCTGAGGATCCAGGGCTACCACCTCCACCACCCGCAATGACTAAAATGGAGTTATTCGAGTTATAAGGTGATTTTATTACAAAGGAACCGCCGCCGCCGCTCGTCGTGTTACTATTACCTGCAGTTCCTCCCTGTTGACCCACTACAATCTTAATAATATCTCCTTCTGATAAATTAAAATCTCCTCTCATTCTTGCCCCTAAACCGCCGGAAGACCCTCCTCCTTGCGAACCATAAGCTTCTATTCTATAAGTACCATTCGCAGGCACAGTCCATTCTTGTATACCCTGAGTTTGTACATTAAAAAAGTCCGTGTCACCTTCCCAGACAGTATCATAAGAAGATTTACAATTCGCCAAAGTTGGTCCAGCTCTACCAGTTTGCCCACAGTTGGTAAAAGTATGAGAGCTAAATGAGTATAATGCAGGTTCAGTAGCAGATTGCACACCCTGAAAGGTAGGCAGTGCCACCTGGGCATTTAATTCCCAGGAAAGGAAGATTAGTCCAGTAAATATTACCTTACGTAAAAAATACATTAGGATTTTATGGATTGATGATATTAACTGTTCCTGCCACAGTAACATTTGTAGATGGGAATGAATGGTTTGCCCCATCGGACATAATTCTTATTATCCCTTCACCGCCATATCCTCCTGGTTGAGCACTGTCATCTTCACTTCCACCGCCGCCGCCGCCTTTTGCACCAGCATAACCTGAAGTAGAACCAGTTCCATTATAGCCATGTGTTCCACCAGATCCTTTTCCACCATACCCACCATAACTAGTCGTTGAAGGAGAGCCGTTAGATCCCTGACCAAAGATCCCTACACCACCACCATTACCCTTGGTAACACTATTGTTGGAATTATCACCATTAGATCCACCAGCTCCACCACCAGAACCACTGGTTGCATAATTACTAGGATAACTACCACCCTTTCCACCATTTCCAGAATACCCTGCAGCACCACCGCCACCGCCACTCGCATTTCCATTATAACCACCACCACCAGCACCACCGGTGCCACCTGCAGTACCTGTTACAGTATACCCACCGGCAGCAGGGTTATTAGTACCGGCAC
>Ga0257107_1000159_pt1 | contig 24822 bp, 29 predicted proteins | sample LP_taG_2_FD_190178 | JGI IMG/M metagenome (GOLD analysis project Ga0257107, IMG submission 190178) | Marine microbial communities from Northeast Subartic Pacific Ocean, Canada - LP_J_2011_P26_500m | ecosystem: Environmental > Aquatic > Marine > Oceanic | place: Canada: Northeast Subartic Pacific...
ATATAACCCAAGACGGTTCAGGTGACCATGATGGTACTTTAATTTTAAGTGGTAATCCCACCACAATAACCTTGACACAAGATAGTAGTACAGACCAAAATTATTACTTATCACAAGTTTGTGCTACTACTACTTGTTCAGCAACAGTAACACAGAATTAATATAAATAGAGTTATGAATAAAATATTATCTCATTGGACAATTGCATTTATTACACTTATAGTATTAACATATATAGGACTTCAAGACCCGTGGGCTAAAGAAATATTAAGACTCAAATCATTTGACTATGTATTGCAAAATGAAGTGAAGACTCCTTCTGAATCAGTAACAATAGTTACCATTGATGAAGAAGCAATAGAAGAACATGGTCAATGGCCGTGGGATCGTGATACACTTGCTAACCTCATACTCCAATTAAGGAATGCTGAAACAGGTATTATTGTTATGCCTATATTATTTAGTGAGGAAGATAGGTTTGGTAGTGATGATGTATTCTGTGAAACATTAGGTTATGGCGTAGTCATTGCTCAGGTTGGTACAGCTCAAAAAAGAACATCTAATCCAGTGCCCAGAGGTGTTGCTAAGATAGGAAACCCTTTACCACATCTATATGAATGGAATGGAATGGTTGGTCCATTACCTAAACTTGCTGAATGTGCGAATGGTGTTGGTGTTATTAATACTGCTCCTGAGATTGATGGTGTAATTAGAAGAGTTCCATTACTTATGAAGATAGGCGAAGATGTTTATCCTAACATGGCAATTGAAACAATACGAGTTGCTGTAGGTGACCCATCATATCAAGTGAAGGCAGATGAAGCTGGTATTATTGCTATGAGAGTTCCTGCCTATGCAACAATTAATACGGATACTAAGGCCAGAGTTTGGGTACGCTGGAATAAAGAATTTAAGACTTTGAGTGCTGCATCTGACGATTTTTCTGCCTTAGCTGGGACAACTGTTATAGTTGCTATGACCGCAGAAGGATTAGGGGGTGTGGTATCAACTCCTATTGGTGAACAATATGATTATGTTATATCTGGTCAGACATTACAAACAATCTTAGATGGTGAAACAATAAAACGATATGATAGTTTAGTAGAACTATTAGCAGGCCTTGTATTAGGAATACTAATTGTATTCATTACAAGATTTTCTCCTTATTGGATAATTGGTGTATCACTTATAGGTACATTTGGTGGAGGTATATATTACTTCCAACATATGTTTGCTTCTCAATTAGTACTTGTAGATATTACATGGGCTTTATTAACATTCTTTATTGTAGGATTCCATTCTACATTTAATAGGTTCATATTAGAATTTAAACAGAAGCAACAAATTAAGAAACAGTTTGAACATTATCTTGATCCACGCCAAGTTAAAGCATTACAGAAAAATCCTGAATTATTAAAGCTTGGTGGTGAAAGGAAAGAGATGTCATTCTTATTCATGGACATTATAGGGTTTACACCTATCTCAGAATTCTATAAGAATAAAGATGACCCTGAAGGATTAGTAGTTCTTGTGAATGAATTCTTAGATGAGATGACAAAGATTATATTAAATAACGGTGGTATGGTTGACAAGTTTATGGGTGATTGTATTATGGCTGTGTATGGTGCACCGATTGATATGGAAAATCATGCTGAGATGGCAGTGAAGTCTGCTATTGAAATAGAAGCAAAGACATTAGAATTAAAACAACTATATAAAGATAGAGGCTTACCAGATATTAATGTTGGTACAGGTGTAAATACAGGTACAGCAATTATCGGTAACATGGGTTCTACTACACGCTTTGACTTTTCTGTGATAGGTGATGCAGTTAACTTAGCTGCAAGATTAGAAGCTACTGCAGGTAGAGGAGATTATTCAGATTATCCAACTATATACTCAAGTATGACAAGGGAACAGCTTCCGCCTGATATGTTTCATAATTCTAGAAAGATTGGTGATATTAAAGTTAAGGGTAAGGAAGATATTATTGAAATTTATCGTTCTCTTTAAATTCTTTAAACTTAATCATATATTCTTCTTCTGTTAGTTTATGCCAACCACAACATCTACCAGTAGGTGAACGTCCACAGCTGCATGGAAATTTATCATGGCGTGGAATACCTTTAATTCCAGTTGCCTGAGTGGTGGTCATTTACTACTCGTTCTAATTCCATTATTCTATTTTGTAACTCATAAAACATTGGAGTCATATCCATTGGTCCAGTATCCATCATATTATCAGTCTTTAAAGTCATAAGCGCGTCTTTTTGTTGATAGATTAATTCTTGCAATCCTTGGAATTGTATCATAGTGACATTATTAAATGAATTCTTTTCAAGGGTCATTGTTGTAGCTTCAATTATAGATACAATTTTATTGAGTTGAATGACTTCTCTATTAATGTCTTCAAATTTATAACCCATCTTATCGTTCATTGCTTCAAGTGCAAACTTCTGAGTCTCAGCATACATATCCATACTGCTCTCTATAGAACCAATACGGTTATGCGCATCCTCTGCTATTTGGGTATTCATATTAAGTTGATTTTCTAACTGAGATGCTATTTGTAATCCACCATAAGTAGCACCCAACACTGGCAATATGATACCAGCGTATCCAATGTATTTCCACATATTATACTCTTTCGAAGTTTACAGTCTTATGGAAAGAAGGAAATGTAAAGCTTGGGTCCATGTGATGTTCTTTTCGTTCTCTTGTCTTATCACCATAACCTACACCCATCATCAAAAATACATCATCATCTATACCTAATATATTTCCAATTGTATCTCCATGAAAACATTGACAACATCCAGTTTCATATCCTAAAAGATTTGCAGTAAGAGTCAAATACCCAGCAGCAATTCCAACTGCGCGGTCTTCATCCATCTTACCTTCTGGAAAATCTTTAGCTTCATCTATACCAATTTCCATCTCATCAGTAGTTCTAACCCATCGTTTTCTCTCATCACTATCTTTTGCAAAAACAAATAATGTATTTGCTAATACTTGAGGATTAGTTGTTGTTAAGTAATTATCATCTTCGTCTTTTTGTAAACCATATGTAAAACCATCTGTTGCATCATGTATTGCTTCAATCTTATCACGATCTTGTGTATATAAAACTTTATAAAATACACGATTTTGTTTAGATGCACATTGAGTCACCGACTGTTTCATCGTTTTAATGTCTTCCTCTGGGATTTGTTTAGATAGATCCCAATTTCTATTACACTGTTGTGATTTTGCAATGGTTCTTTCTAAAAACCTATTAAATCCCTCCGCCATTTTAATCTCCTTTTCGTTGTTCTCTTTTCATAAGATTCTTTAAACTCTTTACAAGGTTAATCTTCTTATGAGATTTTTTATGTTTCATTTCATGTAATTTTTCTTTCGTATGTTTAAGTTGTACCGCCTTACTAATATCCCTACTAGTTTTTTGGTTCATATTACTCCTTAGTTAGTATTTATAATTAATAGTTTTTTAATCTTTATTTCTGCGTGCATTAAGCTCTGCTTTCATAGCATCGTACTTATCTTTACGACGTTGCTCTTCTGCTAAAGCTTCAGCCTTCCTTCTTGCTCTACGTTGTGCTGCCCAAGGGCCTACAACATTTGTAAATATTAAAAATCCAATTACTGCGTATAATACTGTTTGTGTTAAGTTTTGAAACATATATGCCCTCAGTTGTTCTTCGTTGCCAGCTTCTATATCACCTATTGCAGGTTTGTCATCGGGGAGTACTGAATCAACAGCAATAGATGTTGCTGCATTGGCCGCTGCTGGTAATGGGCCTGCTATGACGTATGTGACAGCAGTCGTTGCTGCTGTCTTTATTAAATTCTTGGGATCTAGTGCGTTGAAACCGCCGAGCATGCTACATCCACTTAATGAAATTGCGAGTGTTCCCGCTAATATTTTTTCAATCATAATTGTTTATGTAATATAGCTATTAAGTGTGCCACCCCCGGAGCAATAAAAGGTCACTCGAAAGCGCGAATGCGTGCGAGAATGACACACTTAATAACTATATAATATATTTATACATTTTTCTCCCTTAAATAAATATTTATATAACCAATAGAAGGACCATCTCAGGTCGATAAATAGTAACCCCACCTTCACACCCCCCCTCTCTGAAGGCCGGCCCGTTGGCATCATACGACATATCGGGGCCTGAAAGAGCCCGAAATGACCCATCTATTGATTATATAATCTATTTATACATTTTTCTCTCTTGATAATACATTCTATTCTCATCATCTAGGGTAACCATATCCCCTGTAGCAAACCACCCAGGCTCAATACACATATCACTTTTAACATATAATTCACCATCATCAATTTTCCAATCACACCAATAGGCATTACCTAATATTGTAGATCCTTCTGGTGCTATTTGTTTTAAATATTCTATATGTTCTATCTGGTCTATTTCAATATTAATTACCATCGGGCCTATTTCACTCATACCCCAATTAGGTTGAACAAGCGCTCCTTTAGATACAAACGCTTTTATTATTTCCCAACTAACTGGATTACTGCCACCTAATATTCTTATACCAGTTAAGTCACAATCTCTAAATCCTTTAGTCATCATTACAGCTTTCATTTGCTCAGGTGTTAAGAATGTATGGGTATATCCCTTTACTTTCTTTATAAAGGTCCAAGGATTAAACTTTTCTACATCAATAACTTTACACCCTAAGGTATATGCTGGCAATGTTTGTAATAATAATCCACCAGCATGGTCAGTTTTAGTTACAGTTAATACTTTAGATTTGCTAGTTAATTGTTGAGCATGTATAGCAACCTCATTACATGCACGAAGATTATCAGGCGTTCTCCATATAAGCTTTGGTTCTCCTGTTGTACCAGAAGATACAATAGCTATTCCAAATCGTTTCCAATTTAAAATCTGTTTTAAATAGTTATCCATATCTTTCTAAAGATTTATTATGAGTACTATTCACCCTAATAAATTCTGCATGGATTGATAATTCTTCAATATTAGATACACCTACATAAGTACATACACTTCTTAATCCACCAAGGATTTGATTAATGATATCTTTTATATAACCCTTTGCTGGAATCATTAAGTCTCTACCTTCATTGGGTCTATATTCCATTTCGCTTATAGTGTGTATATTATATTGCTTTGTTGAACCCAATCCATATAAATTAATATATTGTTGACCATCAATCTCTACCATGTTACTACATTCATAACAACTAGATACCATACCAGCAATCATAACCATATCAGCACCTGCAGCAATTGCTTTACAAACATCACCTGCTGTAACACATCCACCATCAGATATTATTTTACAACCTACAGCTTGTGCTTCTTCATAACATTCCATTACAGCACTTAATTGAGGTACACCAACACCAACTTCTGTTCGAGTAATACATGCAGCTCCTGAACCTACACCAACTTTAATATAATCGGCACCAGCATTAACTAACTCTTCCATTAGGACTTTGTCACATATATTACCAGCACATAATAATATATTTGGAAAATGTTCTTTAAATACTTTAATAGCTTTAATCATTCCATCAACATTAGCATATACATTAGCTATATCAACATTAATCATGCCAATATCTTCAAAGCCTGATATAATATCTATTGTTCTCATTACATCTTTATCGCGAACACCGCTTGTAATACCAATGTAACTACGATCTTCCATCATAGCTAAATTATTTCTATGCTCATGTACTTTATATTCTTTATGAATAAATGTAAACACTTTCATTGGTGTCATATGCTTTGCAATTTCATATGTTCCAGTTGAAGGCATATTTGCGATAACAACAGGGTGAGCTGTTTTATCTAACCAAGGTATTTCTATATTAACACTCTTTCTTGTAAGAGGTATATCAGCATATCTAGGTTTTATTAATACATCATCAAAATCTAATTTTATATCATTCATTAGTAACCACTCCCATTCTCAATTCCAATTCTTACATGTTCCATCATTGGTGCAATCTTCCAATCTGGTGTAATACGTCCTCGACGCTTGCTACCAGGATCTGGAATACCAACTTCGTTATCGGTACTCCAATTTGTTAATTTTACCCAACGGCCCTGATATCTAAATGCACGATCAACTTCTTTATCCAAAGGAAATTCTATACCACATGATTCTTGTTCCCAATAATTCCAACCATCTGTATACGCATGTTTTTTCTTATAAAAATCCCATATATATTCTTCAGATAAATCAAACTGTTCAGCACATAAGCGTACTAAGTCTTCCATTTTATAATTTTCAGTTATGTCTTGCATGTAACGACCAAGCTGCCCAACATTTTTAATACGCATAGTAATATTTTTTACATCATATTTTTTAATTAAATTTAACATACGTTTTGGTGCATCTTCATTAACACCTTTAACAATAATTGTACCTATATCAAGATTAAACTTATTTGCAATATTTTTAAATGCTTTTAATTTCTTTTCTGCACAAGCTAAGTCATCAATTGTTTCATACCAATCATCTCTATCTACACCATTCATACTCATATATATTTGTTTTAATCCTGTTGCTTGTAATTTCTTAACAAAACTTGGACTCGATAAACGTAAACCGTTTGTTATTAATAAACATAAATGGCCTTCTTCCAATACTGTCTTTATAAAGTCTATACAATGTTTATGTAGTGTAGGCTCTGCTCCTACAATACGAAACATACGTCTATTAGGAAAACGTTTAATAAACTTTTTAAACTTAGCTAACTCCATGTCTGGTGGAGTTCTGGTAGGTATATAACAATTATTACATTCCATGTTACACCTATGTGTAATGTCAACCATGATATCTGGAAATGTAGTATCTTCTGGTTCTTGCTCATAATAATTTAAATTCAATATTTCCATCATTTATATATTCCAAGCTTTTTAGCTTTATATTCTGCAATTCTTTGTAGGTATAAGCTATTTATATTCTTCTTTAAATAAAGCTTTTTCACGGTGAATTTAAGCAAAGGTTTTATAGCAAACTTTGATAGATGTTCTGTCAAATCAAAACCAAATATTTTTTGTTTAGAGAAATAATTTTTCAGATACATATTAGCAAATTCTGTTGCTTGCATAAAGTTTGAGTGTTCTGTTTGCCAAAGCATATTTCTATTATCTAATTTATTATTTTGTCTACCTATACCTGGTTCTACAAATCTTTTTTCAAATTCTTTTTCTCCCCAAGCTAAAACTTCTGGATCGGTTGCTTCATAATAACCAAATTTTTCTGAGTCAAGACTAAAATCACTTTGTGTAGTGTTGTCTGTATCTTTACTAATATGTAATCCCCAATAAAAATAACTTTCCCAGTTTTCATCTAGCCATTTTAAAGCTTCATACCAATGCTCAACTGGCTCATGTGGTAATCCAGCAATCATTCCACAAGTTCCGCGATATACACCTATACGATCATAAAATTCTTTTCTAATCCAAAGTAAACCTGCTTTAATTTTATCTGGGTGCATCCCTTTACCAATAGCTCTTGCAGCTTTAGGATGTAATGTTTCTATACCATAAAAGTGCATCCAAACTCTTGCTCTACATAATAGTTCAACCTGTTCTGGATTAGCTATAACTAAATCTAATCTAATAAAACAACTAAAGTTAGCTTCAAAGGGTAATCGCTCTACTGCTATAGCAAGTGTTTCTATTTTACTATTTCTATCATTAAACGTATCATCACTAATAATATAATTCGTAGTGCCCCACGTTTCATAATTAAACATTAGTTCATCATAAACATCATCCACTGTTCTATCAGAAAATTCTTTTACACCTAAGAAAGCATAGTTACAATACTTACATCTAAATTTACAACCTCGTGATAGTTCAAGTGTAAGTGCTTCTCCTGGTACTATAAAATCATTTTCATGATATTTAACATCAAACTTAACATTATTTAATGCTTTATATGAATTATTAGCATCAACTAAATAACTATTAGGTGCCCATTCAGGATATTTACCTTCTGGGTGTAATAAACTATCACCAACCAACCAATCTAATACAGGATTTAATGCATATTCACTATAACCAAATACCATTGCATCTGCGCCATAGTCCATTTGATATGGCTTAGGACCTCCCATAAGTATTTTTATATCAGGATAATGTTCTTTTAAGAATGCAATTTTATCGCAGACCATAAGATCTTGCATCCATAGATTACTAAAAGCAAATAAATCTATTTTATATGGTAAGCTTTCTATAAATTCTTTAACTTCTTCATTAGTCCAACTAGCTGTCCAATCTAATACTTCAATTGTCCACCCATCTTCACGCATCATATCAGCAATTTTATATCCTCCCATTGTGCGTCTAATTAATTCATTGCCACTCTCATTGAATATTATAGCATTCATAATTTTCTCGCAAATATATTCCAACAAAGATACTCACCATAATGTCCATGAGGTGGTAATATATTTTCTTCAAGTTTTTCAATAGTTAAATAATCAAATTCTTCCCATACATCTTTAGTTAGAGCAGGTGGAATATATCTCACTGATAAATCAGAGTTATATTTAGATTGTATAATCATATCATCTTTATATCTACCACTCTCATTAATATATATGCCACCAGATTTAAGTACTTTATTAAGTTGTTTGTGATAATGTGATCTTAATTCTGGAGTAAAGAAATGAAAAGCACCAAAGTCTATAACAACATCATATTGATCGTCGCCCCAAGATTCATTCATTATATCTTTTAACTCAAATGTAGCATTACTTTCTGAAAGAGCTTTTGTTATTGCTATTGGTGACCAGTCATAACCAACTACCCAAAATCTATTTTTAGCAAGATAGTTTGCATTTCGTCCAACACCACAACCTAAATCTAATACAGTTGCATTCTCTGGAAATTCTTTCATCCATTCCTTAAGACATATTGCAGGTTCATAACCCCATGCTGCGGAGTTATTTTTATACACTTGATTAAATTTATCTTTATTCATTAAGTAAATCCTGCTTTGCTTGTTCAAAGGTATCATCATAAGACCAACTAAGTATTACTCTTTTAGTATCTGTAAAGTTTATAACTTGGTGTGGTGTTTTCGTATTAATTAATGTTGGTACTTGCATTGAAAATTGAAAATCCATTTCTTGTTCTTCTACAAACGTAATATATTCATGTGAATGCCATTCCTGTTCTATATTTCCAAACTTTGTGACTAATGATTCTACTACTTTTCCATTTTTTCCAAATCGTGTAATTTTTGAATAGTTGCAATTTTGTATAGGAATATTAATGGCACATTGACGACTTGTATCAATATGTGCTGGCCATCTTCCTTTATCCATTTTCATTATTTTAATATATGGAAATAACTTTGGGAATTTATCTCTTATACTTTTTAAATACTCATCTGATTCAACATCTATAGTAACAAAGTCGGTATATATCTTTAGCGCTTTTGAATCATTAGCAGCGAGCCATTCATCTGTAATAGTTTGTAAACCTATCTTTTTCATATAATCTATATCTAATAAATTAGGAAGTGTTAAAATATATTCGTTATTCATTTGCTGTTATTGAAAGTCTTTTATTAGTAATACCTTTTACAGTATGTAATACATCAACCTTTATTTGATGCCATCTATTTGGTTCAATACATTCTCTATGAATCTCATTATAATTATCATCATACCAAACTGTTTCTACATTTTCTCCACCAGGATTTATAATAAAATTAAATGCAACTTTTCTAACTCTATCTTTATGTATAGGAAGACCATTCCCTATACATTGATAATTATAATTATTAAAATTAGGAAATAATTGTTTTAATTCAACCATTAATTTTTGTTCACATTCATGAATACTATAAAAATGTTCTTCATCTTGAAACTCAAATGTGTTTGGAATTTTCTTAACTTCTTCTAATTTAAGATATGTACTTGGATTTGGTATATCTAAATATTTAATAAATATATTTTTGTGTTCCATAAATTCCATACCTCCTCTAATGATTCTTCAAAACATAATTGAAATACTATACGTTCACCATCACCTTCTTTAAAATCAACATTATGATAACAACCACCTGTATTAATTATAGCTGCATGTTTATCATATTCTGTAGTAGTAACTAAATTTTTTTCATCATCATACCAATTAGTTCTTGAAGGATTATCAGTAAGAGGATAATTTATCACAGTATTTCTTGGCATATAAGTACCATCAAATTCATTATGTCTATTTTTATCTTTATGTATTGTACTATCTTCTTCAGTAACTCTCAACATTTGAGCTACTCCATAAGGTGCAAACTTCTGAATCTTAGATGGATATTTAAAAAAGCTTACTTTATAACTAATATCAACAAATGCATCTTTCTCATGTGCTAGTTTAAGTAATTCTTTTTTAGTTTCTTCACTAAGTGTATTAGGAATCTGCTTATAGTAAGGGTCATAATTCTGTAACATAATCGTAATGTTTCGTCCTCTTTATATATTCTTCTTGCAACCATTCAGTAACCTTACCACTCCTTTGGGTTTTAGTAATACCACCAGAAGAAGATGTCAAAAATATTTCATCAGCCCATACCCACATGTCTTGTTTCATATCACTTCTACTAAACTGACCAGGATTATCTTCACATATATCTTCAACAACACTCATAGTGATTCCCCTTAAGACATTTCTTTTTGGAGTATATATATAATTTTCCCAAACCAATCCAACATTAAATCCTGGCCCTTCTGTTATGTATCCATCGTGGTCTTTCAATATAATAGTATCATAATTATTAGGTCTATCTAATTGTGCTTTAGTCATTTCAATCCAAGCCATATTCTTAGATTGTTGCCAATAATAATAATCAGGAACTCGTAAATTATCTGAGAGATGAACATTCATTGGAGCTCCATCTACTCTTAAAGGATAGCTTGGCTTTATATACATTGCAAAATTAATAGGTGCATTCTCTATATCTCTGGGATTCCCAGACTCTGGATATCCTCTCCATATCATAAACCAAACGAATGCATTGTCAATTGGATTTTTTTGATATAGCTCTTCAATAATTCCTAAATAATATACATCTGGTAATTTTAATTTATAATATTCTGCTGAAGCAACGAATCTATTTAGATGTCTATCAAGACAAAATGCTTTACCATCATATATAGGCATAACATCATATGTTGAATCACAATGTATAAATCCAAAATCTAATATTGTGGGGCCACAATATTCTAATGGTAAGAACTCTCCGTTTTTATATCCAATTAAGTTATTCATCAAAATGTATTTTATTTAAATCCTCATCGTCTGGAAGTATTGACTTAAGATACTTAAGTCGATTAATTCTTGCTCTAACAAGTTTAAAGTCAATTAGGAATGGAAAGATAGCATGTATTAAAGAACCAATACTCACGATGAATAACCATATAGCTTCACCGGCTGCAAGCTTAAAGTGCCACCAATAGCCTCCCTTCCCTCTAGCTTTTACTTTTGCTTCTTTTAAATGATTCCAATTAAACCAATCACTCATATAATTTACTCCTTCTTTCTAAATATTTACCAATATTTAATTCCCATATAGTTTGTTCTGTATTAAATAATATCATATCACATATATAATTTAAATAAGCATCTTTTTGATTAGCTAATATACCCATTAATCTATGATTACGTAAAGCTTTACCTGAATGTTCATTACTTATATTAGTACTTATATATAAATGTTTAGATTGACAATAATTAATAAATTTGGGAATAAAATCTCTTTGTGTTATACTATTCCAATCTCCTTTGTTTAATCCTTTATATGGTGATGTCCCAGGTAACTCACATCCTCTAAATAATATTCTCCATGCACCTTCATGTAATTGTGGTAATGTATGACATCCTGCTACAGCAATTATTTTATCATCTTCTATAGCACAATAATATTCACCATTCTCTTTACACCAATCATAACGCATTAATTTAAGACTAGCATTATTAGTATAACCTAATTCCTTTGCTTTTTTACAAAACACTTCTAGTTCTGGTATTAACTCATCTGTAATCGGTGTTATTATCATGCTTTATAATTAAAATTTTCTGTAACTTTATTAAATACTTCTTTTGTTAATTTAACATTAAGTACTAACCAATAACTTGGGTCTTCCATAGCATTAAATAAATAATGCACTTTAGAAGTATCTACAAAATACATTCTACCTAATTCCCAATTTAAAATTTTATCTTCTACTATAAATGTACATGGATTCTTTAAAGGAATAATTAATCTAAAATTATTAAAATTATCTAGCCTTAAATCTCTATGTTTAGGGAAGTATCCCCCTGAGTTTAATTTTAATATATGTGTTCTATAGTAATTTCCTTTAAATGGTTCTAATATTTCTTGTAATTCTATTGATTGTTTATAAACTTCTGTTGGTACATTAAAATCGCTCTCTTCAAGAGATACATTATTTTCTGCGCAGTATTCTCCCAAACTATCTAAGTCAGGTATACCGCTTAGTCCACCATCGTAACTTGTTATGCTTAATCCCCATCGGTCGATAGGTTTTCTAGGATTATATCTTACGTATTCAAAATTCTCTTCTGTCCAATTGACAAAACCTTCAGGGTCATCTAATTTTAGATTTAATTCACTTTGTATTCCATATACCGAAAGATAAGAATATAATAAATGTTGTTCCATCACTATTCAAATTTAAATTTATACTAGTATTTATACATATAAATAGAACTATAATTAAAGAAATTTGAGAAGAGATGTTAAACATAGTATGTACCAGTAAACCAGCAGATGGATTACTATTTTATAGTTATGAATATTGTTCACACCTAAATGAAAAGGGTATACGTACCAGGCTTTGTATTATCACACATCGTGACTTTAATTCAGGTGATTATACTGAATCTCTTTTAGACAAATATATTCATTGTAAAAATGTAGAATTTAATAGTATATTTGTTGCTGATAATAATATAACAATGATATTAGGTAGGAGTATGTTATCCCTAGCTCATATGACTTGGAATGATTATAATAAAATCCAACAAGATTCTCTTAAGAAATTATTTTCAAAAAAACTAATTTCTGTATATTCAGAAAATCATCCAAAAATATATCCTAAAGCTTTAGAGAGATTTAAACCAAAAAAAATTATTGACTTATGTGATACAGATGTTTATCCTAATGGTGTTGGAGAACATTTCGAAAAGATAATACATTTCCCTATATACAAAGAAGTTAAAGAGGATATTCAATTCGATCATTTGTTCTTAGGAACTAATAAAGAATATTATCAAACAATACAGAAAGTAATAGGTAATTATCCTGACCACGGCATATTAACTTATCCTCAAATGGATTTAAATCCAGAAAATAATAATCTGCAATCTCCTGTTCCTAATCTATTAGGTAAATTCAAAACATATGTTTATACTAAAGATACATTTGACCCTGCTCCAAGAATATTTCAAGAGTGTAGATGGTTAGGGAAAGAAATAATTTACCATAGAACTAATCCTGTCCAAGATGGTGGTTATTGGTATTGGAAGCGCGGTTTAAAGAACCAAGATATCGAGCCAATCAAGGTAGCTCTCGATATACACAATGGCAAGATAGCAATAAATACTGAGTTAGCTGCAGCACGTCGTGCAGAGCAGATAGGTAATTTACCAGAGCCTGATACCCCAGAGGTTTTTATTAATAAAACAAAATTAAATAAACTTATCAATAATGGAGATATTTGGTTTTGTAGTATACCACATATAATGGCATTCACTGATGAAGAAGGTAATTTCGCTCCATGTAATTTTGCTGTACGTTCTGCAGACCATAATTTATATAATACTTCACTTAAAGAATGGATGCAAGGAGAGGTAATGGAAAATCTTCGTAGTGAAATGACAGATCCAAATTCTACATTTCAAACTGTTAATCAATATTGTACTAAATGTATACATGATGAAGAGCAAATTGGTAGATCTAGAAGAATGATAGCTAATAACATTTATAGAGATAAAATTGAAAAGGGTAATTTCTGGGAAGGGGTTTTGGAAAGTGCAATAACAACCCCATTTAGATTCAAACCCAGAATTCTTGAAATTCAAGTAAAGTCTTTTGGTATAGAATGTAATTTAGATTGTCAAATGTGTTTTCCGTTTAGTTCTTCTATACGAACAAAAATGGCATTTGAAAAGGGTGTATTTAATACGGTTGTTTGGGGTAATGAACTTCAAAGAAGAAAACAATCAGAAAATGCTATGGCATGGAAACCAGTAGATAAAATCAATAGGCAGATTGTAGAACTTGCTCCATACATTTATAATTTAAAAATTATTGGTGGCGAACCACTTGTTATGAAAAAACATTATGAATTATTAGATATGTTAATAGAATCAGGTGATGCTAAAGATATACAAGTAAAATATCAAACAAATGCAACTGTAACGAAAGCTGGTAAACATAATATCTTTGATTATATTCCAAAATTCAAAAGAGTTTTAGTCACAGTATCTTTAGATGGAGTTGGAAAATATAATGATTATATTAGAAGAAGAGGTAATTATAAAGAGATTGCAAAAAATATAAAAGAATTTGAAAAATATCCAAATGTTGGACTTGAATTAAATTCTGTAGCTACATTCTTTAGCGTATTACATTTATATAAAATGAAAGATGAATGGCCTGGATATATTAATCATTGGTGGCCAATAGATTATCCAGATCAAATGAAAGCTAATAATTTGCCACAAGATATAAAGGATAGATTAATTCCTATATATGAAAAAATTCCACACATGAAAGAAATTGCTACACTTCTTAAGATACCACCTGAGGAAAATTTTCAACCAAAAGAATTATATAAATATTGTATGGACATGGATGAATCATACAAAGGTACAAAATGGGAGATGAATGTATTAGATATATTTCCTGAACTTCAATCACACTACGAAGGATTATTATGAGTAAAGAATTACCAAAACATATGACAAAAGGTGGTCCAGGCGATCACACCTTTAAAACATCTTTACTTGGTGGTAAAGTTGATACGACTGCTTGGTTTGCTGAAGACCATATGTTTGACCCAAATACATATGATTATATCGATAATTTATTAGATGAAGGAACAATAGCCAAAAAAGCAAAAGACCAAGAAATTTTCTTTTGTGATATTCCATTTACTCAAGTGTATATGGAAATAGATGGAAATTATCAAGCATGTTGTTTTGCAAAGTCAAGTAAAAAACATAATGTATTAAACACATCATTAGTAGATTGGATGCATGGCAAAGAATTAAATAAAGTTCGTTCTGAAATGTTAGATCCAAATTCTAAATTCAAACAAGTAAAGAAGACTTGTCAAAGATGTATAGCTGATGAAAAACGCTATGGTAGATCTAGAAGAACTGCTTGTATGAAAATACATAGCAATGCACCAGACTATTGGAAAAAAGTTGTTCAAATGGTAAAGATGATGGAAGCATCTGGTGAATATAATATGATGGACGGTGGAAGAATTCTTGAAATCCAATTAAAAGTTTATGGTTCTGAATGTAATTTAGATTGTTACATGTGTGTACATGCTAATTCTACAATTCGTCAAAAGGTTGCTGATGAAGGTGTATGGAATGATAGAATATTTTTAAAATATAGTAAAATAGCTAAAGAAAAACTTAGGTGGGTGACAAAAGATAAGAATGAAATATATAATGATGAAGATGTTGAAATAGATAAAGATGGTGTAATATATATACAATTAGATAAAGGCAATCTTAAAAACGATGGAGTAGCTAAAAAAGTAGAAGTAACTAATACAGAATCTATGGTAGAGCAAACTGTTGCTTTAGCACCATATATACGAAGTATAAAAATCATTGGTGGTGAACCGTTAATTATGAAAAAACATTATGAGTTATTAGATAGATTAATAGAAATAGATGAAGCTAAAAATATTATGATTAAATATCAAACAAATTTAACAGAAACTAAAGCTGGTAAACATAATATTTTTAAGTACATACCAGAATTTAAACTTGTTTCTATGGTTGCATCTGTAGATGGTGTTGGTAAAACTATTGAATACATGAGAAGAAGATGTAGTTGGGATAAGATTGTAGACAATGCTAAGCTTTGTGATGAATATGATAATGTTGATGTTGACTTTAATGGATTAGTTTCTTTCCTTAGTGTAATGAGATTTTATGAAGTTATAGATTGGTGTTTGGCAAATCCTTTTATCGATCAAATAAACTGGGCTATGTTAGAGACCCCACCACATTTAAGAGTAAATAACTTACCAGAGAAAATTAAAAAAGATTTAATACCTAAGTATGAGGGCTGGCCAGATATTCAAGATGCTCTTCGTATGCCTCCTGAGAAAAATTTAGATATGTTAGAGGTTTTTGATTACTTATTAAAAGCAGATGAATATTATAAAGGAACTAAATGGGAAATGAATTTATTCGATGTGTTCCCAGAGTTAGAAGAATATTATATACCAAAAGAAAATAGACCAGCATCAAACACTCCATACAAAAGAAATTTATATGGAACGGATTATAGATAATGAGTTCGTCAGAAGCAGCAATGAATAAACAGAAGGAAGACCAAGAAGCACAAGAGCTTGACATAGGTGAATTTAAATTAAAGATTCAACCTAGATGTTTAACTTTTAATCCGAAGTCTTATCACAAACCTGCTGCCTATACATCTGATGGCTTTATGCTTCCATGCTGTTGGTTAGACGATCCAAAGAATGATTTTGGTGTTGAATACTTTGGGTTAAAAGATGAACACCTTCGAGTTAAGAATGTTGAGAAGCTAGAAGATATATTTAAATCGGAAGAATGGGATTTCTTTTTTCATACATTACTAAACGATCAACAACGTGCAATGAAGCATTGTAAATATAAGTGTGGTAACTTAAGGAAAGATAATAATTTATACTTGACGGATACAATATAATGGCAAGATTTTCAGAACTACAATCGACGGATCGAATAGCTGATTGGTATACACATAATGAAGTATGGGGATCGCCCAACATTGATTCATCGCATAGATGTATCTTAAGGTGTCCCCAATGTCTTCGTCAAAAGAAAGAAGGTGGACCACGTATTAAGAGAGCATTCGATCTAGAGCCAAAGGACTTTCAAAAGCTATTAGATTATTATCAGCATTGTATAACATTCTGTGGACAAATATCAGATCCAATCTATAATCCTCATTTTATGGAATTCCTAAGAATGCTAAATGGAACTGGTCGTGGTGTAAGGATTGCTACATGTGGTCAGTCTCATAAAATTCATACTCAAGCTTGGTGGGAAGAAGCATTTACTTATGGTATGAATGAGAATGCATGGTACTTTGGTGTAGATGGAATAGACCAGAAGAGTGCATTGTATCGTATTGGTTCTAACTTTGATGAAGTATGGGATAAAATGCGATTAGGTAAATCAATGGGTGTAGCTATTGTTTGGCAATATATAGTGTTTGGTTATAATGAGCATGAAATTGAAAGGGCAAAAGAAATGGCAGAAGAGGAAGGCTTTACTTTATTGTTAGTTAAAACAAATAGAGGATTCGATGCTAAAGCAAGAAATATACGTGATAGTATGAAAGATATCTATAGTAATTTTCCAGCACCAAGTAAAGAAAACACTGTTAAGAAAATTAAGAACGAAGAATATTTTAATGTCACTAGAGAAGTAGAGACTTGGAGAAATACAAGGAATACATAATGGAAATAACATATAATAATATAACGATACCTTTTTTCGACCTTAAAGAAATTAAAAATTTAGAGAATGTTAAACTTGGTGAGAATGGTTTACCCAAACAAGTTGTAGTATCACTATCAGGTGGATGCGATTCTGCATCGGCTTTATATCTTGGCTTAACATATTTTCCAGATATTGAGTGGATACCATATACATGTAGAGATTTAAATGCTCCAGGCGATGCTGATTCAGCTATTATGTTTATTGAGAAATATCAAAAATTATTTCCACATGCTAACCTACAAGCTTGCCAAGTATTTGAATTTGATGATAAAGACCCTAAGCATCACGCTGATGCTAAGTATTGTATAAAGCATTATGAAAGATATAAAGATATGACTATTGTTGGAATGACAAAAGTATTATTAATAGATAGAATCACAAGAAATCTCATGTTAAAATATGATAAGCCTTTACGGTTTGACGGTATGTCAAAAAATCCATCTGAAGAAGAGATGATAAAATATGACTTCTTAGAGTGGAGTGAACCACGACGTACACACGAAAATAATTGGCCAACATGTTTCAATCAAGTATATCAACCATTTATTAATGTTGATAAAAAGTTTATTGCTGATATTTATTTCCAACATGAATTTTTACTTAAAGAAATTTATCCACATACTAAATCATGTACTGGCACAGCATGGTATACTGATGGCTTTACAAGAGTATGTGCACATTGTTTCTGGTGTCATGAAAGAAGATGGGCATTTGGCGAAGCCTTATATCCAATGGAACATTTACCAGAGATAGGCCTTCCACCTCCAGGCTATAATGGAACTTTAAAATCTTTTTTAAGTCTATGATACGTCATTCTAAAAATGTCTACAAAAATATAGATTGGATTATGCGTAATGAATTAAATTTCGAACCAGGCATTACTTGTAGACTTAAGTGTGGTGGGTGTATGATGCGTTTTCAAATGAAACCTGGGAGTATGGAATATGATGATATGATGTGGAATCGTAGATATAATATTCGATTTGAAAAATATAAAATTATATTAGATGTCTGGCCAGAGATACAATTCTGTGGAAATCTATCAGATCCAATCTATCATCCGGATTTTATAAAAACAATAAAATATTTAAAAGGCAAAAACAGTATAATACGTTTTCATACGAATGGTAGTGGGAAAAAGAAAGAATGGTGGAAAGAAGTATTTGAAATTTGTAAAGGTGAAAATTGGAAATGGATATTTGCTTTAGATGGGTTACCAGAAGAATCTCATATATATAGAGAAAACCAAGATGGAAAACAGGTTTGGGAAATGATGAAGCTTGGTAAAGAGATGGGTATGGAAATTGATTGGCAATGGATAGTATTTAAATATAATCAATACCATATTGACCAAGGTAAACTTATGGCTGAGCAATATGGAATACCTTTTCTTGAAATGCATTCATCTCGATGGGTAGATGATAGATGGAAAGGTGCAAAAGATATGAGAGTATATGAACCAAATCCTGAACATAAGACATACCAAAGATCAGACTATCTAAAAGGAATACCTTTAAAAAGTGTTGGTGCAATGCAAGTTAAAAAGCCTATTGAAATAGACCCTGACTGTTTAGCTAGGCGAAGAAAAAACATATTCTTTAATAGCATGGGATTTTTTATTCCTTGTTGTGAGAAAGATCAATATACTGAATCAATGGAAAAGAGAGGATTTTATCAAGAAAAATTTCATATAGATAATCTCCATACTGCTGATGATATTAAAAATGTTTTTCTTTCTGATACTTGGCAGAATTTTTGGAAAGGTTTAATTAACGATCCTAAAAATGCTCCTAGTCGATGCAAATCTTTTTGTGGTAAGAGTGATGGAGTAATTGATAACGCAGGATTAGACCCTAAAGGCTTTGTATAGATATGACATATAATATAATTTTATTACACCATTTTTATGGTTTCCCTGATTTAATAGATGAATGTTCAAATAATATTCGTTATGTACAAGTGTTACGTCTATTAGGGAGAAAGGAATTTCCTCCTAATAATACAATATTCTTTTGTTGTACTAGTAATGAAGATAAAAGATTACAAAGCATTCAACGGATTGCTGAATTGGATTATAATTATAAATGGATTAATTATCTAGATGATAAAGATACTAAGCGATATGGAAAACATGTACAATCAGTAGAAGATCTTTTAAATAAAACTGATATTGAATTAACACCAACAAATACAAATCTTATTATTGGCGGAACGAATACCACTGGGTGTATATTAAGAAGAGCGCCTGTTTCTGTAACAAATTGGACTGATTTAGGTTTTAATGTAAAAATATGTTTATCAATGTGTGTTGATTATCAATCAGATGGTATTAGTGCTGCAGATGGTAATCAAAGAGCAGCAGCTATTTTATATCAATATATTAAAGCTAATGATATAGTAAATCAGGTAGATGTGTTTTATGATATACTAGATTGCACAAAAGCAGGTATGCGAAGAGATTGGAGGAGGAAATCATGACTGGTTGGGATAGAGAATATTTAGAAAATAAAGAAGAGTATTTAGAACTCTTTGATAGTGTAATGCAAAAAGAACAAGAAAGAAACATAGAATTTCTTGAGAAGAGCTTAAAAGAATTAACTGGTAGAAAGTTTGCAGTTGCTTGTGCTAGTGGTACAGATGCTTTAACTTTTTCTTTATTGAGTTTAGGTCTTAAACCTGATGATGAAGTATTAGTGACTAGCTTCTCTTGGATATCATCAGCATCATGTGTATCTTTAGCTGGTGCCACACCAGTATTTTGTGATGTAGATTTAGATACATATCACATATCATTTGATAGTATTCTTGATATGATGAGTGATAAAACAAAAGCAATTGTTTATCCATTCCTATTTGGAAGTATATCTGACACATCAGAGATACAAGCTTTCTGTAAAAATAAAGGTATTGTCTTTATTGAAGATGCTTGTCAAGCGTTAGGTTCTAGTTTCAATGGATGGATAGCAGGTAACATAGGAGATATTAGTACATTTAGTTTTAATGCTAATAAACAAGTTGCTGGTATTGCTGGCGGTGGTTGTGTACTCACAGACGATAAAGAACAAGCGGTGTTATTTAGAAAATTAAGAAAGCATGGTGAACATGAAGTACTAGGATATAATTCTAAGATGCTTGGTATGAATGCTGAGTTTATTAATTTTAGATTACAGAAAATGGATAAGTGGAATTTCCAAAGACAAGTTATTGCTGAGAGATATGATGCTGTACTCAAAGATTTACCAGTTCATATACAAAAACCTATTGATGGATTATATCATACTTACCATAAATATGTTGTTAGGTTTGAGACTAAAGAGTTAAGAGATAAAATAAAAGATAGAATAAAAGAATCAGGAATACATTATCCTAAACCTATCCCTCACTATCCAATGTATGAAATGCTTATACATAGAAGTCACAGCTGTGTAAATTCAAATCAAATATGTGATACAATATTAACGTTACCAATGAATCCATATTTGACAGATGAAGAAATAGATAATGTTAATAATATAATTTTATTATCGGTGTAATATGTTTGCAGATATATATAAAAGTACTTATGGTAGTCATATTATTGTTAATGATGAAAATGCTAATATGATTGAACTAAAAGCAGATAAAGCATTTGTTGCATTCTGTCAAAACATACAAAAATTATTAGGTGATGATGATTTTATAATTGAGGATACGATAATTGAATCAGTTGAAGTTATATATTATTACATAATAGAAAAAATATGGCAATTACCTGAATACGCATGGGATGCTGAATTTAAAGGAGAGCCTAAACGAAAATTATTAATTGCTTTTAATAAAATTTTCTGGGATTATGCTTATGAACAATTTAAAGAAAATTGGAATATAGAAGATAGTGTAGCAACTAGATGGATGGATGGCTACAAATCAGATGTAAATACACTTCGTAAAGATGGTAAATTTTTAGTATGATAGATTTAAAAGACGTTCAAAATAATTATTTAGCAATAGACTTCTTTTTGTCAATGTCTTGTAATAAGGATTGTCATTATTGTACTAGCTATACTTTGGAACAAAGGAACCTAACAGTTGATATGGAGTTCTTAAAGAGAACATTATATTATTTAAGAAACTATAAAACAAGATGTAACATACTTGGTGGTGAACCTGGATTAATAAAAAATTTACCTGAAGTTATTGAAGAAATTAAAAGTAATCCTAATCATGTATGTGAGGTATTATCTAACTCAACAGTAAGGAGAAGGTACCCAAAAGTATTGACAGATCCTGATATAATATATGTTGAGCATTTCATATTAGATTTTTATGAGCATGAGATATCTTTGTTAGGACCAAAGACATATGACTTCCATGATGAAAATGAATTTAACAATTATAACTTAGTTATTAAGACACCTAACTTTGAGAAGTATAAGCATCTATATCCTGAAGAAATGGAAAAACTAAACCATAAGAATACCTTATGGAAAGAGTTCAATGGTAGGGCACCTGATTTTGCTGAAATACAATTAAATTCCCAAGCAGCCGAGATAGATAGGAAGATGTGTGCAGCATTCCCTATGGTACCTGTTATTAATTTTGAGAATCAAAACTTAGTACATTGTAGTAAGAAGTTTGCAAACAATGCTATCAACTCACGTGAGTTTGAAATAACACAAAAGAATGTTGATGATATGATGAACTTTAGATTATTTAAATATGAAAATTATTGTAAAACTTGTATGGAATATGTACAACCTAAAGGTCACTTCCCCCTAAGAAAATATGCGAGCATACTGAATGAATAAAATAAAAGCTGTAGCACTAAACCTACATGATCACAATACATATGATGGAGTATGGCATAATCAAAGAGAACGTCATACTCGATTTAAACATAACCTGCCTTATTATGTAGAAGCTTATGCTCACCAATCAGATATATTAAATATTAGTGATTATAAATTGAATGATGAATTCACTAAAGAGTATTTTAAAAAAGAAGATGATAGTGTCTTAGCATTTACATATACCTATGGTGGTGTGAGAAAATCAAAAGATGAATTACTCCAAACAGTATTAAAAGGCCATGATGTAATATTTGATTGGGAACCTAAAAAGCTATGGGACTATTATTATAAAGATGGGATATACTTTATAGACCATCACCAATCACATAGTGCATATGCCTTTATTAATTCAGGCTTTAAAGAATCAGATTGTTTAGCTATTGATGGTATTGGTAATAGATACAGATGTTGTTTTTTTGATAAAGACGGAACGATGACTAATCTATCAGATGTATTACCCATTGGTTGGTTATGGAATCACATGTCAAACTTAACAGGGTTTGGTACACTAGGAGCAGGTAAACTTATGGGACTCTCTGCTTATGGAAGAATGAATGATTATTTCTATAACCTTTTTGAATTAATATTAAGTGGACCAATAACAGAAAAGAAACAAGAACATTTTCAACATATCGATTTAAAGAAATATAAGAAACAAGATTTAGCATACACTCTTCAAAAATTTACTATAGATAAAATAAAAGAAATTGTTTATCCACTTAAAACCTCAGATAATCTTTGTGTTGCTGGTGGCGTATCTTATAATGGTTATATGAATGAGGAATTTACTAAACATTATAAAAATGTTTTTGTTCCACCTGCAGTTGGTGATGAAGGACAAGCTATTGGTACATATCAACATGCTGACTATGTATTAAATGGTAATAAACATATGTCAAAAACATATGCTGGTAAAGAATATAATAGCTGGGAACCTAATGAAGACTTTGTATGGGGCTATGAAGAAATATGGTGGCAACGACTTAATATAAAATTAATTGCTCAAGAAATTGCTGACGGTAAAATAGTAGGTTGGTTTCAAGGTAAATCTGAGAGTGGCAATAGAGCATTAGGTAATAGAAGTATATTAGCAGACCCACGTAATCCTGATATAAAAGAAATTATTAATAGTACAATTAAAAATAGAGAAGACTTTAGACCATTTGCACCTGCTGTATTAGAAGAACATTATCAAGAATATTTTGATACGAATCAACCATCTCCATATATGTCAAGAATTATGCCGGTCATATCTGATAAGATTCCTGGTGTAACACATATAGATGGTACAGCAAGAATACAAACAATTAATAGAAAACAAAATGAGAAGTACTATGATATCATTAATGAGTTTTATAAAATAACAGGTATACCAATGTTATTAAATACTAGCTTTAATTCTCAAGAACCTATTGTAGAAAAACCGAAGCATGCTATTAAAACGTTTAGAGAAACTGCTATAGATATATTAGTAATTAATGATTGGATGTTAATTAAAAAGGTAACACATGATGGTTGGGGATAATGAAAAAATATAATATCATTATAGAAAGAGATGAATTAATATATATTAAAAATATATTAAAAGTATCTAATCAAGGTCAACCTTTAAATTTTAAATTACTTGATAATATATTTACAACAGCACTACATGAACCTGAGCGTAGAGAAGATATATTCGATTCATATAGTCATAATCAATTTAAAGCTAAATCGCTATTAGTTAATAATTTAGATAAACTAAATCTTTTAAATAAAGAAACTGAAGTTGTTATATTCGGATGTTGGTATGGAAGTATTCTTATACCACTATTACATGATAAAGTAAAAAAGATTACTGCTATTGATTTAGATGACCAAGCTATTACAATTGGTCATAATAGATTATTTTATAATGATGATAAAGTTGATTGGATAACAGCTGACATCTTTGACGACTACAGAGATATGTTTGACACTGCAGATATATTTATTAATACTTCATGTGAACATATGTTACCTATGAATGAATGGGGAGTGATGAATAAAGAACGCGGAATGAAATATAAAAATCCTTGGTGGGATAGAGTTAAACCTGCTCACTTTGCTTTTACTTCTAATAATATGATTGATATACCAGGTCATATTAATTGTGTAAATAGTATAGAAATGTTTAAAGGTCAACTACCTCCTGCAGCAGAGGTTTTAGT
>Ga0257107_1000162_pt1 | contig 24687 bp, 18 predicted proteins | sample LP_taG_2_FD_190178 | JGI IMG/M metagenome (GOLD analysis project Ga0257107, IMG submission 190178) | Marine microbial communities from Northeast Subartic Pacific Ocean, Canada - LP_J_2011_P26_500m | ecosystem: Environmental > Aquatic > Marine > Oceanic | place: Canada: Northeast Subartic Pacific...
GAGGTTGACTTACCTGAACCTGTTGGACCCGAAACGACGACCATACCATAGGGCTGGCTAATCACTTTTTTAAAAACGCCGAGATTTTTTTTCGGAAAGCCTAGGGTTGTAAGGTTGAAATCAAACCCGCTCTTATCAAGCAGCCTCATAACTATTTTTTCACCATAGACAGTAGGCAATATCGATACACGAACGTCTATATCCTTTGCAGCTGTTTTAATGGAAAACCTACCATCCTGAGGCAGCCTTTTTTCAGCAATATTCAGCTTTGACAATATTTTAATTCTCGTCACTAGCCCGCTTAAAGAAGTCGACGGAGGGGTCATAATAATTTGCAAGACGCCGTCAATACGAATCCTCACGTTAACCTTTTTCTCTTGCGGTTCGACATGTATATCGGTCGCTCTTTCTTTTATCGCCTCCTGAAGTATCAGGTTTACAAGTTTGACGATCGGCGCGTCTTCCTCACTCGCATTCTCGGGAGAAAGGTCCACCTCCTCGGAGGAATCCTCATCACCAGAAATCACTGTTATTCCTTGTATAGCCTCTTCTACCTGACCGGCTTTGGTTATCTCACCATATAACTGATCCATCGCCTTGTTTAAAAGCTCTGAGCCAACAACAACAATATCTGTGTCTAATCCTGTGAGACGTTTTACTGAGTCTATCGTTGCAATATCTTCAGGGTCTTCCATCGCTATCGTAACAGCCTTATCAGATTTTTTTACAGCAAGCACTGAATTTGTTCTCGCAAAATCTTCTGGTATAAGCCTGACAGCATCCTGGTCAGCCTCTAAAAGCAGAAAATTATCTGCCTTAGGGTATCCCATCTGTATGGAAAATGCAGTAATAAAATCATCTTCATCAATAACCCCCATTGAAATCAAAACCTGTCCAATTTTTTCATTGGACTTTTTCTGTTCTGCAAGGGCACTGTTGAGTTTACCCTCATCTATCTTTCCAGCATGAACTAGGATCTCTCCTATTTTCTGGAACTGTGGATTAAACTCACTAGCCATTAGGGACACCCAATAGTAGTCTGAGTACGTACCAGTTGTATGTCAAGGGGATCACTTGTTGTGATCTGAGGGATCAAAAGCGTCGATGATATTGTTGCTGTAAAATCTTCAAATGTGCAGATACCCGTCTCTTCATCAGTAGCCTGCCAGATACATAACTCTCTTGGAAATACGGCTTGGATTCTGGCATATCCGTCTTCGTCCGTTAGTACAATCGGCTCACAGTTTATCATACTGTAACCGTCCCACTTACCATTTCTCTCACCCTCATCATGGGTGCCATCTTCCCCATCCTCCCCAAAATCGATAAAAGGCTCGCAACGCTCCCAAACATCAGGAAGACCATCACCATCGGTGTCAAAGGAATCATGCGTATTGTTACCCTCACCCATGTCATTAGTACCTGCTAGCCTATCCAGGCCATAGTCTCTAAAAGTAAAACAACCATTAGCCTCTCCAAAATCATTAGTAAAATTTGTACTGTCCATACCATAATCCAGGTGCTCCTCATAATACACTTCACCCCAACTCTCTACTCCAGTACCTACAAACGAGATCGGCGCATCCACCACAGGATTGCCATAAAAATCAATCAATATTGCTGTAATAGTAATTGCTACTTCATCAGTAATCGTTGGAAGAGAAAAATCGTGATAGGTTGCATTTGCAGTAAGCGTGAGCTGCCCAGGAAGGAAGAACATGGCAGCATCTCCTGTATCTTCATTGATTAATGCAGACACAGAGTCGGCCTCAGTGCCTTCATCTGGGCCATCGGATCCAAATGTTGTAGCCCTAACGCGTCCGAAGTCTCCTATCGCATCGGTTGAGTAGACGATGGTGCTGTAGGCTACTCCAGAGTGAAAATCACCATCTAAATTTTCGTTCCCCGTAAAACTTATTCCTTCCACAAATGCATCAATAAGCGTATCCGGAGGAATCGGGTCAATAGACCAGTAAACATAGGTAGAGTCCTCAACCGGATTGTACCACCTGTCATATACGATTGCAGCACACTGGGTCTTATAAAATCCGCCGCCGATTGGTTCGGTCGAGTTTGGATCATACTCTGGCTCAATATGATAGGGAGCACCGGATGCAATAATAACCGGAACAGCGTTTGCATTAATCTCATACTCTCCATCCTGGTCACAGTCAACGCCGACCTCTATCCTCACGGGACCAGGAGCCGTTCCACTGTTTACAGAAACAGTTGCTATCCCGTTTACGGTGTACACGCTGGTATCAGTTACACCGAGTTCTTCAAGATAGGTGTCCTCAATTACAGGATTTAACACAAACCGTATCAGCCTCGGCTCAGCAATCAGATTGTCATTGTCATCATAGAGTTTCGCCTTTATGGATGTGGACTCAATCCCGCCGCCATCTCTAACAACAATATGATCCGGGACTGAGCTAGGAATCTCAACATAGGTGCACTCTTGGACCAGTCCAACCTCAGAGACAATTGAAATAGTAGAAGTATCAGACACCGTGGCATTGATAGACGGATGGTTAAAAATAGCTCGGACGGATGCTATCCCAATATTTTCCTCTTCCCCATTATCATGAAAACTAAAACTAATCTCACCATTATTATCGGTAGTATCAGAGTCAACAACATTATCATCGATCTTGATATAACCCTTATCTCCAGCATCAATCTGGACGATAACATTTCTCACCGGGGTTCCACTCTTGTTTAATAATCTGCATGTGATATTTGATGGTGTGTCTGTAGCCAGAATAATCTCTTCCGGACTTGGATCAGTCATGCTAAAAGAATAAGGCCACACATCGTCCTTGGAGCCATATACATCAAACCGGGTAGAAGCCTCAAGACTCTCACTGTAGTACGCGGTCACCTCTACGTTTTCATAAAGTGGCGTTGTAGGATTGTCGACCGCACCTGCACCACTGCTTGCTGAATAGGTTACAACAACTATCCCATCAGAGTTTGTAGATGTAGAATTAACATCAAACTCTCCATAGCTAGATCCATTCACTTTTGCACTAAAGGAAACTAGACCATTTTTTACTGGCTGACCATCAGCATCTCTGAGCTCTACAATAAGAAGAACGCCAGCGTATCCAACAATCGCCTCTCCTACAGATGCACCATTCGCAACCGGTTGAGTCTTTATAAACGTAAGAGTAAGTCCTTCCTCTTCGACAGCATCACTCGCTTTACGGTCATCACAGCTCAGGCCAGAAAAGATAAAAACAACTACAAAGGCTGTTAAAACTAATTTTAATATTTTATATTTCATATCAGGCTCCTTATTCTTGGTCTGATTCAATTTGTTCAGGCAATGTTGATGTTGAATTATCATTCCAAATACCTTTAAATGTTGGTTTATTATCTAAATCACTTGCTTCTCCATCTTGATCATAGTTACTTCCTGCTTTGCTTTCACCTAGAAGGTTATTCTCAAAAGACCTCATTCGATCTGTTTTCATAATTCCAGTATAATTATCAACAACGATCCTTGGTGTGATCTGGATGATCAGGTCCGTCTTTCTCTCTACAAGGTTCTTACTGGTAAATAATTTTTCTCCAATCCAGGGTATCTTATGAAGGATAGGTACCTTGTACAGGGTCTGCTTCCTGTCATTACTAAGTAGGCCGCCTATGATAATGCTTTCACCATCCTTGACCCTAATCGTGGTAGATGATTGTCGGCTTTTCACACGAGGAATATTGTTGTCCGGACCGATAAACTCAAAAATAGTTGACACCTCTGGCTCAACCTTTACCGTGATAAATCCGTCCGTGTTTACCGTTGGGTGTATCTCTAGCTTAATCCCAACTTCTTCTCGCTGAACCTGAACCTGACCCCCTACTCCTCCGGAGCTCAGAATATAGGGAACGATATCCACAAGCTTGATAGAAGCCTCACGACCGTTCAATGTTGTTAAACGTGAGTCTGCGAGCACCTCAGCCTGGTTCGCTTTCATAAGCATATCCAGAGTAATATCAAAAGCGGTCATCTGCCTGCTAAAATACCTTGGAATCAACAGGCTGCCATCATCAAGATCAGTCTTTAAAGGATCAAACGGCATCGTAGTTGGCTTCTGACCTAGAGTTTGATCATCCGGCACGATTGAACCACCAGTGGCCTCATCAAGCGCATTCTCAGCTAAAATCGTTGTAAACTTTGATAGTCTAGACCAGTCAATACCAAGCTGCTCTTCTGCATCCGCAGCAACCTCAATAAGCCTTGTCTCAAGCATAATCTGGATAGCAGGAATATCAATCTGCCTTACAACATTCTGAATCTCAGCAATTTTCTTTGGGGAAGCATTAACCAATAATTTATTACCAGAGATATCTACCTGAATCTGGTCAGAGATATCCTGAAGCATCGTCTTTACCTCTTCAGCTAATGCATACTTCAGCGGGATCACAAATGAGGAAACACCGACCTCTTCCTTTAACTTCTTAGAATCAGCAATTAAGAATGAGTTTCCGACTACCTCATAGCTCAAACCAACCGCACGCACAACCAGGTTGATCGCCTGTTCAATCGGAACATCATCTAAGTGGATCGATATTTTCTCTTGCCTATTAACATTAGGATCTGTGACAATATTATACCCACTCTCTTTTGCAAGTATAGCAAGGATACTAGGCAGATGAGCATCCTCCGCATGCACAGTAACTAGGTTCAATTCTTCCTTGTTCTTCTTGTTTATAGGCTCTCTGGAAGAACCAGAAGTTTCCTGTCCATAAACCAGCACCAGTAACGGAAGCACCAGAATAAATAACTTTTTTAAGGACTGCATATCAATTATTCCCTTTCATTAAATCTTACCTCGGTTAAAATCTTCTACGCTTATTTCTAGAGCGTTCTGTCTGTCTGTCCCTGGAGCAGGATAAGACAGGATCTTGTTCTCTCGTTTCATAACAACCTGTTTCTGGTCAATGTGGACCACCTCACCAAGACTAGGAATCAACTCACCGGAGCTTACCGTATAGATTTTACCACGATAGTTCAACTGAGCCTGAAATCTTTTTTGGCTCTGATAGATCATAGAAACCCTTAGAGCACTCCGGCTTCGCCTGCTTCTAGGACCACTACCATCCGCTAGCGTCAGCACATTAGTTAGTCTCATCGGCTGTTTTTCCAATCCAAACTGATAATAGCCTCTCTGTTCCAACCTCTCTTCTAAATACTCGATCACATTTTCAAGCTCTTTGTCTGTCCCAAATGCTCTGGATGATTTCGCAATAATTTTTCGATATTTTTTATTTTTTGGATAAAGACTAAATCCTCCTGCTACGATTGATAGCACAGAGAATGTGATTAGCAGCTTCCATATAGTAAGTGATCGTTCGCTCATTTCTACCCTTTTGTCCTAGATTTTACCAAGGTGATCGTCGCCAGGTTCAGCTCAAAAACTTGTTTAATAAGATCTTCCTCAGAGATATTTGTTTTTACCCGTTCAACACCGTTCTTAACCTCATACTCATTAAGCGTGATTAGCCTTGGTGAGCGCTCAATTTCCGCTAAAAATTTTCCAAACTCCTCATAAGAACACTCTATCGTAATCACATATGGAGACTTGTAGTATTCTCCTTTGCTCTCTCTATCTTTTGGTTTTATACCCAGAAGCTGGATATTTAAATCGTCTAAGATATCTGTGAGACTATTTAGAAATGGTAGGCTTGCGTCTTCAGCGAGTGAGTCTTGCTGAGAAAGTGCGAGATTTTCCTGGAACAGCGTGTATACCCTATCAAGCTTGCTCGCGAGAATCTGGGCACTGATCAGGTTCTCATTTAGTTCTGTCTCCTCCTGCTCTAAAACTTTAATCTCAACCGGTTTATCACCAATGAAAAATGCGGCACTAAGCCAGTAGGATATCGTTAAAATGATAAGCGCACCAAAGAGTATTATATTTCTTTTTTCTGCCATTGATTAGTTCTAGGAATAAACTTTATTCCCACCTTTCTTAATTGATGCAATAATCTCAAAACGAATAATGTTCTGTCCTCGGATATCAACTTTTTGATGGCCAACATATTTTATGCGAGTAAAATTTTTAGAAAATTCTTTATTGTCTCTCAGAGTCTGAACATATTCGTCAATAATCTCAAAATCTTTTCTGTCTTCGAACGTTAGAGCAATTCCTTTTATGGTTAGCTTATCTCTTTTAAATCGCATTCCTGTAATCGCCATATCATCCGGCGTCATTTCACCTAAGAGTTCCATATTTCTGGCCCATAGAAATCTGTTTTGCTCTAGATCTGCGAAAGACATAATATCATTTTTTGATAGATTTTTACCCTTAGACTGAAGCTGCCTAATCTCTTCCTTAAGCTCTTGTATCTGATTCTTCTTTTTTTCGATAACACTGTTATATCCAAAACCCATCATCCATACTCTAAGATTGATCACAAACAAAGAAAAAACCAATACTCCAAAAACTACCCAACGAGTACGATCTAGCATTCGCTCTTTTATTACCTCAGAGCTTTCGGCCTTGTTTAAATTTATTTTAATATATGTTTTCATTATTCCATCCCGGCTCTAATGCAAAGTCCCATTGCGAGCACATACTGACTAGGATTATCTACGATCAGACTGTCCGCTCCTTCAACACCATCAAAAGGATTTAGTACATCACAATCAATGCTAAGCTTTGAATTAATCAGATCAGCTAGCCCAGGCGTCTCTGCCGCGCCACCAGTTAATAATATTTTAAGGAAAAAACTTTGCCCTGTCTGCTTCGCGTAAAACCTGAGACTTCTACGAATGTCCTCAATAAGGTTATCAAAAACAGATCTCTGTGTAACACTAAGAGCTGACTGATCATCTCCGGATTCACTCTTAAGAACAACAGAAACGCCTTCTTTGTAAAGTAGGTCTTGTGCCTCAGTATATTTTATCTCTTTTTTCTCCACAACCTCTTTAACAAAATGATGCCCGCCGATCGGTAGATCTCTGGTAAAATACTGTTGTCCACTACCCCAGACAACAAGGCTAGATGATAGGGCACCAATATCAAGCAAAACCACGAGACCATCTTCGGGCATGTCTTTCAAAAAGGTAAACGTATTCGTCACCGCTATAGGGTCAACATCGATAACACCTGGCTTGAGGCCACACTCTTTCAGTAGGCCCACATGAGCGTTCAATACACCTTTCGTACATGCCACTAGACCGACATCGATCTTATCAACCTCTTTTTCATTTGAACCTAAAATTTGATAGTCTATCACAGCATCTGTACCATCCATCGGAATATGTTTTCTAGCCTCAAAGGTCATCGCAGACTCCAGCTCTTCATTTGGCATCTCCATAGTAGTAATCTGTTTAACGCTCGCTGATGCACCACTAATACCTGTGGCTAATGTCTTTATTTTTTTTGGATTTAGTCCCTGCTGCCGGAGCAACTCTTTTATAGCCATAACCCAGTGATGAATCTCAATCTTATCAGGATCAAAAGCCCGATTAGGCTCTGGCACCAACCTGTGACCAGCATCTAAAAGTTTGTAACCATCCTTGGTTTTATTCATGGCAACCATTTTCACATACTGTCTACCGATATCTAGACCTAAAAACATTATACTATTTCCTTATTCCTATTATAAACCATCTTCCAACTCTCCATAAGAAGCCATTTTAAGGATTACATTATTATTCACATCAACCTGATCAGGATAATAAGGAGGCGGATTAAAACGCAGGTTCCAATCGTAGTGATAATTCTTATCGTATCCGGCACCCGGAGATACGTTATACGGCCCAGGAAAGTTTCTAAGCATGTAGCCTCTTTTTTGCTGCACAATAGATCCCCAGAGGTTTGCCACACCTCTTTTATCATTTGTATTCGTATAGAGACCGTTTACATCCTGCGAGCGATAGTAGTTTCGGTGTCCGCCCCTTCCATCCGCGATATATCCATAGGAAAGGTTATCGTTCCAATCATGATAGCCGGTAAGGGTATTCTGCCAATAGTGCGATATAAACCCACCATACAATGCCATTATAGCAGCATTAATCTTTATGTCTGATCCATACAACTGTCCTCTTGCACCATTTGGTCTTGTGTTAGCGATAATAACATTTCCCCCTGCAATCAGACCAAGTACATTCCCCGTTCCCCCATCATCAGGGTGAACAATCGCTCCGTTAGCATAAGAATCTGCATAAACAATATCATCAATCAGCCAGACATTGCCCCATACTCTGTCTACAATACTCATGTTATCATGTCTCCGATACTCAGTATAGTCATCAGTGACTATTGTATACTGGCCTCCGACTTCTCCTCTTACCAGTACCTGTCCACCTTTAACATAGATCACCGTTGGTCCGGAATACGGATAAAATAATTTCTGCATATAAACATATTCACTGTTATAGATTTGATCTGAACAGGAAAAAATATCACAGTTTAATCCCGCGAGCCCTGCGGCGTTCCAATAGTCAAAGTCAAAATGATGCCTGCCTCCAACGGGGCAAAAATCAGAACCATCCTCATTATGATCATGGTAATAGTGGAAATTATTCCACTCAACATCTTCCGCGAGCCCGGTTGATGCACTGGTGTTGGTCATTACAACCTGTTCATCATCAACAAAACCTTCGTCTAAGGATGATGCATAGGATATTGAGGTTGGGTTAACCTGAATTAGCACCCTATCATCTCCAATAGGTATCGGATCGTTCGATGTAGCAAAGGTGACGGACTTTGAACCGCTTAGGTTTGATATACGGATAACATCTCCGGTGCTGATAGAACTAGTCACAGTAGACTGCACATTAGAACCAGAATTATCAAACGCACTTAGGATCAAAAACGAACCCTCATATCCAATGCCAGGGATATACAAATTATCAGGCCCAAAATGAAGTCCAGATACGTCTACATTAAGAGCAGTGTTTATACCGTCCCACGTAAAATCAAACTCATTTGGTGGGCCACCAATAGGAGGAATATTATACCACCACTGAGCAGCCCAGAATCCACTCTCAGTAAAATTGATCTCTGTCATGACAAGGGTGTCTTTTTTACCACTTCTGAATAACATATCATCCGCGTCAAAAATATAGTCTGCATTCGCGCGTACAAGCTGGGCAGAGTTTTCTGGTGGAAATGTGATCGTGGATATTGTATCAAGAATATTAACGTTTTCACCATCAATGTTCTGTTCAAAAACACCTTCATCACAGGCGCCCCAGCTCCCAATACCACCACCATTTTCTACTGCTTCGTTTGTGATCGTAACAGATCCTGAAAACTCTGGGCATCCATAGCTACTAAAAACAATGTCACCATTCGTATGAACACGACCTTCTAGCTGGTCATTGGTGCCAAAATTAACGGTGCCCGTGTTACCAGGCCCGATTGGTTTTTCCTCGTTTGTGAAATACATAAAATCTTCAAACCCCTGAGCCTGCATGGTCATGTACACGGTACGCTCAATAGGATCCACCTTGTCACCGAAACTGGTTAAAGGCGTTGCCTCTCCGGTCGAGTATACATAATAAATTTTTCTGGTGGAGTTTTGTTCAAGCTCTGTGTGACAGTAAATATTTTTATATTTTCCTATTGGCTTCCCATTTTCATTGTTCCCATAGTTCTTACCCTCGGGGTAAAGCAGCGTGTCTTCAGTAACCAACTGAGGAAGTATCACAATACCAACCTCGTTTAAGCCGGCCTCAGCAGCATACAGAGCTCTGTGTTCAGCATAGCGGTATTCCTCTAACACAGATTGATTAAAGGAGTTTTTTAAGTAAGCCACTGTAAATACCATACTAACAAGAGTAAATAGCATCGCTAGTGGGGCTGCGCTTCCTCGATTATGATATTGCAGACTGATCATTTGTAAGCTTTTTCATTATATAAGAGTGACTCAAAAACACACCGCGATGAAAGTAATGATCTTCTGTTGTGGTCTGGCCATTGATAAAAACATCCTGGTCCATTGCCAGGGTAAGTTCTAAGTGTAGGTAAGACTGTTTAAATACAGCAAGGCCTGGTTTTGAGCTGGGCTCACTAGTAACCACAAAATCCTTCACCCATAAGCTGCGCTGTCCGTTATTCCTGTAGGCTCCAAAGTTAGGAAGCTTGAGAGTGCCATCAATCGGATTATTATAGTTAAACTGAACGCCATTTGTCTGGTGACAGGATATAACCATTGATGGGGTAATATCACTATACAATCGGTATAGTTTTAGTCGAGAGTAACCATTTAATCCGTCGAGTTCAATCCTCTGAGCCAGGTTTAACTCCCTCACGATCTCTCTCATAATACTATTACCGTATTGTCGAAGGTCCGTCCTAACATGGTCTGTCTGATAGTGCAGGAGCACTCCACGAGTGCCCAGGGTCATCCCAAGTGCAATAATACCAGTAACAACCACTACAGCAGCCATTTCGATAAGGGTCATCCCTTTTGAGGTTTTTGATAAAAACATCATTCTAAATCAAAGATTGCCATTACCGTAGAGAGTTTCCTCTCTTTTTCAACCTTATTGCTCCATCTGTTTGCTGGTGTTTGCAGATAGTCTTTCCACTTGATCCAGCATTCAAGTTTGTACCTTTTAAAATCTGTTGGGCCATGGTCTGTAAACTTATCTAGCTCCTCAATATCATAGTAAAGATTTGCCTCTACCTTATAGCTCGACTGCGCATTGCCAAATAGATAAATCTGGTCTCCCTGTAGGTCACCGCTCCACTCTGAAGAAGACATCACACCATCAGCAATACGACCCTTCCAATATTCCATATAGTTTAGCAACTCTTCGGTAGCTCGTTCTTTAACCTGCAGTGCATGAAGCTGCCCTCTTGCGTGGACCGCTCCCATTAAAATTCCTAGTGCGGCTATAGATATAATAACGACCGCGGTCATGACCTCGATAAAACCTATTCCACTGCTTGTCTTTCTGATCCACATAAATACTAGAGAACGTTCTGCTTAAATAATTTAGGATTATCGGCTATCTCCATCGCAACCTTCCTCTCAATCTTACCCTGTGTAACTAGTCTCTGTAGATCCTGATCAAGGGTCTGCATTCCCTCTACACCGCCAGACTGTATCACAGAAGCAATCTGATAGATTCTGTCTTCTCTGATTAGGTTTCTAATAGCCGTAGTAGAGATCATTACCTCGCAGGCCGGAACACGACCCTTTCCATCTTTAGTTGGCAGTAGTTTTTGAGCAATCACCGCTTCTAAACTCTCAGATAACATAGACCTGATCTGGTCTTTTTGACCCGTTGGATAGATATCAATAATTCTATCGATGGCTTTGATAGCACTGGACGTATGTAGGGTTGAAAGGACGAGGTGTCCAGTTTCCGCCGCTGTCAAAGCCAGCGATATAGTTTCTAAGTCTCGCATCTCACCAACAAGTATAACATCTGGATCTTCTCTTAGAGCAGCACGAAGTGCATTCGCAAAACTGTGTGTGCTCGCACCCAACTCTCGTTGATTAATAAGACTCTCATTTGTGTGATGATAGTACTCAACCGGATCTTCAATCGTAATAATGTGACACGCTTTTTCTCTATTAATATGGTCTACCATTGCGGCTAATGTAGTACTCTTTCCTGAGCCGGTAGGACCAGTGAGCAGTATCAGACCACGATCCATCATGGCCAGATCCTGCATGAACGGAGGGATCCCAAGTTCTTCACAGCTTTTAATCGTATCAGGGATAGTCCTAAATACCCCGGCCAGGCCATTGATTTGGTTAAAAAAGTTTACCCTAAAACGACCTTTACCCTCTAGCTTCGCAGAAAAATCTATTTCTTTTTTCTCCTTGAACAGGCTTAATTGATCCTTGTTCATAACCTGAGGAAGCATTTTTTCCATATCCGGCTGCTCTAGAACGTCCACATTGAGCGGTTTCATGGTTCCATTAATCCTGACCATCGGGATAGAACCAACGCTCAGGTGTAGGTCAGATGCGCCGCTGTCAACGCTATAGGTTAAAAGCTCGTTAAGATCCATATTTACTGATTCTCTTCTGGAGAACCGTAGCCCTGAAATCTTCCTGTTAACGCATCAAACGAGACGACCTTACCCGCGCCTCCTTGCATCTCTTCTGTGCTCGTGGCACTTAATCGATCAGGTAGCTGAAGCTCGAAGGTCCACTTTAGCTTTGTAGAACGGTCTAGATCAAGCTGTCCGGATCTTTCTAACTGTTCAACATCACCCGGCCACTCGCCCTTTGTTTGGTAATACATTTTGGCCGCATTATGTACGTTAGACATTACCGTACGAGCCTCTGAAGCGTAAGAGCTTTGCACATAGTCTAGGTATATAGGTAGTGCTATCGCAGCAAGAATTGCTACAATAACAACAACAACCATAATCTCAATCATTGTAAATCCAGATTGTTTTTTTCTTAAATCTATCATTTATTTATATCTCCTTAGTTCAATGTTATCATAGAGTTACACGCACTAATATCAGTGAAACTTATAAAATTTGGAAAATATGTTAGATTTCCCCGTCCGATATTAGAACGTTCTTCCGAGGAAATACACTCACAAATACGTGAAATTATTTTATAAGAAGTGCTTTGTAGGTTTTTTTATAATTCTTGGTGCTAAATTGAATCAGATAGACCCCTGAAGGTGCTGAAGCTCCGCCAGCCATCATACCATCCCAGTTTACCTGGTGGTATCCACCATTTATTTTTCCATCTTCCAGAGTTCTGATATTCCTGCCTAGTAGATCCATAATCACCAAACTAACATGGGTATCTATAGGAAGTTCAAACTTTATGCTGGTCTCTGGATTGAACGGATTAGGATAGTTCGGAAACATCTTAAACTCAGAAGGCAATATCCCTGAATCTGCAGAACTGAGTATGCCTTCAATCGTATACAAAACGCCATTAAACTCCATCTCTTCAACCTGCACCAGGGTGTCCACACCATCTCTTTCGGTATAAAAATCAACAACGCTCATGATATAGTCGTTCCACTCCGCCCCGATTAAAATAGCGTACTCATCGTAGTCGCCAGAAAAGACAGCTCTGTCTATTCCTTCTCCTCCGATAAAATAATCATTGGAACTGCCGCCTATAAAATTATTTGACCCTTGATTCCCCCAGACATTATTATCGTAATCATTGCCTATAATACTGACATCGTTATCGCCAGTAATCAAAACATTTTTTAGATACCTCGATCGATTGGTATAGGCTAGCCCGGGAGCATAGCTCATACTGAAACCCTCATCGAAATCAGGTGGTAACTCAGCCGTATATCTCCAGTTCTCACCAAAAAACTCTTTAATAATGTTGTGTCCTTGCTCATCACCAACCATCATCTCCTGACGGTTAATATATCTGTATTCATGGCCTCCGGCCCAGTGGTCACCCTCTGGGTCGTGTGCCCAAAGACCAAAATACGATTCGAGGGCCATCGCCAGATACTCTTCATCATAATCCTCTTCAGGAAGATCTGAAAGTGGGGTGTAATTGTTATTATTTATAGAATAATTCATAGCCTGCATAATCGCACTCTGCATCGAAGGGAGAGCGTTTTGTATTCCAAAACCGTGTACAAAATGTAAAATCTCTTCATAAGAAGCATCCCGCAAGCCACTGTTCATATACTGATCAGATCCTTCTGGAAAGATCTCAGTCGCCAGAAGATCCTGACCATTTGCACCCGCATCAAACAGTGCATCAAGGGCTGGATTATCGTATTCAGACTCATCATTTAAAAGAAGCAAGATTGCATTACTAAGTGCCAGCGCGTTTGCAACTGGGTCTTTATTATTACCCCAGACAGTTCCGGGCACGTTTGTAAGGTACTCCCTTAGTATTCTTCGAGCATGTAAAAGCTGCCTGTCCGTGATATTACTTTGAGCAATAATGGGAATTGCCTGACCATTGGGAGCAAGCACATGAGTGTAACGCTGTGCAACAGCGGAAAATATAGGGTCAACCGTTTCTGGGAGCTCAACGATTCCTGTCTCAGAACCACTGATATCGATAAACGGCAGCGCGATTGAATTGCTCTCTCCAGACACGGTGAGTGTAATCGGAATAGACTCTGGAACTACCTGCTCTGATACAATAGTTAGCATGCTGCTATAGGCTCCAATTAATAAATCATTTGTGTTTACCATTAGGCTTATATCGAATGACTGTCCGCCAGGCAATAGCCCACTCATTTCCCCTGTCTGAGTTCCGATCGTAAGCCAATCTGGTGTGCTAGCTTTGGCAACAAATATGCTTTGATTGTTGTCAATGAAATCATAGTTATATGCTATCATTGCTCCTTCATTTCCAGCAGCATTCTGATAGCCAACCGTTGCCGAGCCAATGTCTCCAATCATTTCCCGATAGTTCATCTCAAACCTTCCATCTCTATAGAGAATAATCTGAAAATCAAACTCTCCAGATGTCGCATTTCCCTGCCAGGTAACTACGTGATCGTACCACACCACAAAATAATCTCCAGCCAGATCCCTGTAGTAGAAAATATCGCCAGATGCAGTGGCATTGCCGCTATTGTTTTCTGGGTTTAGATCATCCCACATTGCCATGATCGCTGGTCTGGGCGCGGAGGTGCTTGGTATTTCAACATTATCCCAGCCAGAGTTATCATTTCCAAAACCTATCCACCCATTTGGATTAATCACACACTGTGAATATTCATCATCAAAAAATGGAAAACTAAATCCAATGCTTACTGGCGCAGGGGCTTGATCGTTTGTCGGGATCTGCAACCTTGTACCTATCTCCTCAATATTAATCCAATTATAGCCTAGTATTGGTTCTGACTCAGATGTAGACCAAAAATATTCGCCGCCGTCTGGACCACCTGCAGGATTCTGAAACGGAAGCGTAGCTGCGATGATGTCAAACATAAGCAGGGTAGCCTCATCTCCTCCATTTGTAAGTGATACAGTCTGAACGCTAAACTCATCCGGCGCCATATTAAAGACCACTGACTCAGTATTAAAATCAATCGATGGTGAGCCCATTGCAACAGTAAAAGAAATAGTCTCTCCTGCCTCGCTAACGTTTAAAATATTAAGCCCACCAGGGGCTCCGTCTCCATTGCTATATAAAAAAGGCTGGGGATTCGTAAAATCATTGATCTCCGTGTGCGACCAAACCGCATTATAGGGCGCGGTGCTAAAACTACCGTTTTCTGTTAGAGTTCCGTTCGGCCTATAGACATAGATCTCATCAGGAGGGCCCTGGGCGTTTCCATTTCCTGCATCCGTGTTGATCCTGTAAACGATCAGGCCGTCTCTTGATCCGGGCGTGTTCGAGTCGTAGGTTCCTTCTTTAACCCTGTACTCAACAACATAATACTCAGTCTCACTGTTTGGTGAGGCTATCTTATAGGCTACATTATCCGGCTGCTGGAGCGGGTTTAAGGTATAAACACCGGTAGAGGTTATCTCAGGGATCTCTGGTATCCAGTCTCCATATTTCCATTTCATAAACGCACTCATATACTGTGGCGGGTTTGCGGTGCTTTCCATTACATCCCAGCCACCAACAGCGCTAGGAGCGTCTCCACCCTCATAGTGATATAGATCTGGCGCACCAAGCACATGAAAAAACTCATGACAAAGGACACCAGGCGTAAAGTACGAACTCTCAGTCAGCTCAAAAGAGTAGTCACCAACTCTTGCACCATTAATGTAAACATCTTGCGAATAAAGAGACCAGCGATGAGGCCACAACAGTTCAGCCCAGCCATCGACGTTACCATAGACGCTGAAAGAGACTGCGTCTACACTTCCATCATCATTAAGGTCAATATCTATATCTTCTGGTACACTGTTTTGAATCGCGATCACAGCATTTGCCAGCAGCGTGTGTTCTCTTTGCGTCCTCTCATCTTCTGTCTCATATCCTTCAGGGTTAGATGTAGAGTATGGGCTATAATAGCCTCTATTATGATCATCAACGTAGGATGTGTTCTCCCCAAAAAGACTTGGCGGATAGTGATAGGTATCTACCGTAAGCACGCCATAGGAGACTTCTAGAAAATAATCTCTGATAGAAGGTTCAGTGGGAGAATTAAATGGAGTATCATAATAGGCGCGATTATTTGGAAAATTTGGATCATCCGCAAAACGAATAAAGATATTCAGCTGAATTAAATTACCAGATGTGGGTGCATCACGTCCGTTTCTGTGCGACATATATTTCTCATAATATTCTTTTTTTGCAGCGTACACATTTATTCCCACATTCAAGGCCGGCACCAGGTTAGTATTAACCGGGTCTACTAATCCTACCTTATACGGTGAAGGCCTAAGCTTTTCACCATATTTTTCAGCATAGTAGAAGTCTCCATCGTCCGGGTTTAGTACGATCGTATAATTATCTCTATCATGCAGTCTGTGCGCATACTGATCACCGGAAGCAAAACAATTAATTGTCATGCCGTTCGACTGTGTGATGGATTGAGGTATATCCTTTAACCAGGTCGCTTCGACAGAGACGGTAAGGACAACAATTAAGAATAATATTTTTTTCATAAATAACGGATAAATAAGTGTGTGATATGTGGAAATATCGCTATTTAAGTAGGATCATTTTTCTTGTTGCTATGGTTTTATTACCTTGATACAATTTATAGAAATATACTCCTGCACTAACGCCTACATTGTTAGTATTAGTACCGTTCCAACTAAACAAATAATGACCTGGCTGTAGAAAGCCATTTTGAATATCTTTGACCAGACTTCCTTTAGAATTATAAATACTCAGTCTAGTGTGACCGTTGTCTACTAGTCTAAAAGGTATTAAAGTAGATGGATTAAATGGATTGGGATAGTTTGGCTCAAGTTCTGTTTTCTCTGGGTATATGGTTGAACCATTTGAAAGCGTAGTCAGGCTTACACTTAGGGTATGTATTGTTAGCCCATCATCCGATACGAACTCAAGAGAAATTCTACTACCATCATCTTCTAAAATATTATATACTAATTCTTGAGTACCAAGTATGCCTAAGGGAGTGGTAAATCTTCTCCCAAAAGTAACCTGATCCTCTGATTTGTTATAGGTAAAATAGTGCGCTGCCCAGTCAAGATAACCATTGTAGATAAAATCTGAGTTGGAATTATAAAGAAGGTTATTATCGAGACTAGCATTGTGCCTAAGGGATATATATACTTCTCTCCCCTCAATGCTCATTGTTGGACTAGATAAAGATTCAGTCCCTTCCCAATACCCTGCAAAGTCGCCAAGATTTGTAGCACTAAGACTACCATATAACATAAGCACGGTATATATAATATATTTATTTGTACTCACTATATTCCTGTCATTTGACCCTAAATATAGCGATAAAACGGGATTAAAGAAGAGAAAGTTAGATTTTTAATTGGTTTATACTGGGAATTGGCCTAGTTCACTACTTTGCCAAAATCATTTTTCGGCTATTAACCTGATTATTTAATCTTGACCGATAAATATAAACACCAGACGAAACCTGATTTCCCAAGTAATCTTTTCCGTTCCAAGTTGTAGAATACTTCCCTATAATATGACGAGCATGGACCAAGTCTATAACCCACCGACCTGATAAAGAAAATATAGAGATTTTCACTAGCCCTGGATCATTTACTATGTAATGAATACTTGTAACTGGATTGAATGGGTTTGGATGATTTTGATAGAGTGAAAATCGTGTTGGAATAACCTCCTGTTCAATCATTAGCTGCTGTCCACAATCACCACTAAACGCACCAATCGATTCAAATGTATCACTCGCTGATAGACAGGCAGAACCCTGTTGTAATGCAAAATCATTATCATCAGGATTACAAAATAACGGATCAATATTTAGGTTGCCCCCACCCCATTCTAGAATAATACTTGGGCTTGACGATAAGTAATTTTCTCCACCATAAAAATTTGTATACCCAATGTTCACCATACTTGCCTGACTTCCAGACGATGAGTAGACCGTGTTCTCTCCGTTCTCCCAGACAATAGAGTTTGATAGAGAAACAACCGCCTCTCTAAGATTGAAAGCAGATCCATAGTTTGCATTATTACCAGCGATGGTGCATCTATCAATATCCATAATACCCATATAACAGACCAAGGCTCCTCCAAAATCCAGGCCTGCATTGCTCGTAATAGCAGTCTCCGAGATGGTTACACTATTTCCATTTTGATATATCCCGCCCCCCTCTATGTAGGCATGATTAAATCTTAGGTTAGTTTTTTCAATTTCAACGCTAGAATTTTCAGAATATAACCCCGCACCCCAGTATGCGATGTTAGAGTCAATGGACACGCTTGCAAGTCTAATGATTGAGCCAGTAGCATAGAGACCGCCACCAAAGTTTGATCCATTATTTCTGATGATAACATGATCAAGTTCTACATCAGCATTATTGAAATAAATTCCTCCACCAACCTCAGCAGTATTATTCTCAACAATGATGCCGGTCAGTTTGGGGGAAGAGTTTTCAACATAGATACCTCCGCCAATTTGACTCTGACCGCCTGAAAAGGTAATTCCTTTTATCTCTAGATTAGCCGCATCCTGACCTATGAGCTCCATACAAGATCCTCCTAGTACGCCCGGCGATATCACCGTCTGATTAATCAGCAAGGGATCTATCAACTCATATGCTCTAGACTCAAGAACAATATCCTTTGCATTAAAATCCACCGATTCAATATAATTACCAGGGCTGAGTCTGATCGTGTCTCCATTTGAACAAGCATCTACAGCCCTCTGAATAGTGAAAAATGGTGTCTCAATAGAGCCGTCACTTGAATCGTTTCCGAGTTCGCCAACGTACCAGACAGGGCCGGTATTTATAGACCCACAACCAACGCTAAAGCAGCCTATAAACTCACCGTCCTCACCCGCGTTGATACACGGAGAGTTCTCGCGCAAACTGAAAATTCCGCCTTCACCATTGCAAAAATAAGGGTCGCTCTGGAGCATGCCAAGTCCCCAGTCTAGATTGCCATTATTATTTACATCTATCCCGCTCTGACCATTTTCCACAAGACTAAAAGAAATATTTAACGATACATCATCCCCACTATCTCGAAAGTATACCTGATCGTTTCCGTTTCCCCATAAAACACTATTTGTTACCAATAAATTCGAATTATCTCTTAGATAAACACCGCTGCCTTCAAACCCAGAGGTATTGTATGCGACCGTTGTATGATTAAAAGTAGGATCAGAATTGTTGCGAATATAGACCCCGCCACCCGCGCTAGATACATTGGATGATACTAAAGCATAGTTTACAGAGGGGTCAGCATTATTTATGTATATTCCTCCACCAAGTCCCTCGGCAATATTATTCACCAGGTTAACATGGTCCATGATCGCATCCGCATCATCCTTTAGTACGATGCCTCCCCCTGAGTTTGCAGCAACATTTGACACAAAGTCTACATTCGTTAAAGAAGGAGCTGACTCGTTTTTTAGATAACAGCCTGCTCCTAAATCAGCCTCATTGCCAATAAAGTCTGTGTTATTGATTACCAGGTTAGATTCGTTTCTCGCGTATAGCCCGCCACCAACATCATTCGTTGTATTATTCGTAATGAAACACCCTGTGATAATCGGAGATGCCTCGTAGCAAAAGATACCGCCGCCGCCGCCCTCATTTCCGGTATTGTTTGTCACTACCAGGTCCTTTAAAATGGGACTTGAGCCTTTACAGTAAATACCACCTCCGTACGTATAAAACGTTCCATTTTCATCGGGATCAGCATAGTGACCGTTTCCATCTTGAAGCGTGAACCCTTGCAGCACAGCTGAGTGACTCTCTCCATTATTAAACAATACGACGGAACCATTATTATTACCATCAATAATAGTAGATCCAATCATCAAAGAATCTTGTTCTACCATATAGGTAGAGGTAACAACAATATCCTTTCCGTTGAAACTAATATTTTCTTGATAAAAACCTGGGGATACCAATACCGTGTCTTGATCAGCTGACGCATTGATAGCAGACTGTATGCTGCTGTATTGTTCAGGAACGTTCAAAGTTGCTGAATATCCAACAATCGGAAATAGGTTAAATAATAATAACGTAATTATAATTTTCATATACAAAGGACATGAATTTAAATAAATATTTTTAACTCTTTGAGAATTGTTCATACAAATTTTTTTACTAACTTCCGCATCGATTAATGAATAACTACTTATGATAATCGCCGTCCCCAGAGAAACAGACACAAATGAGGCCCGAGTTTCCACAACGCCACACTCAGCTGCCGAGCTTATTCAAGCAGGATATACCGTAAGAATAGAGTCAGGCGCGGGAGAGAATTCTTTTTTCAGTGATAATGACTACCAAAATGTTGACGTTGAAATAATCTCATCAAAAGAAGATCTTTTTAATGAGGCTGATATCATTATAAAAGTAACACCGCCTAGCAAAGAAGAGATAAGCCTAATGGCAAAGGGAACAGTTTGTATTTCATTTTTCCAGCCTACGATTGATACTGAAAAGGTTATGGCCATGTCTGAGGCTGGTGTCACTGGGATGTCAATGCACCTTATTCCAAGAACTACTCTGGCACAAAAAATGGATGCACTATCCTCTCAGGCAAATATCGCAGGATATAAGTCTGTTTTAATGGGCTCTGTTCACCTGGGAGTATACATGCCGCTTCTTATGACTGCCGCTGGAACAATAAGACCCGCAAAGGTATTGATTTTAGGAGCAGGTGTCGCTGGCTTACAAGCGATAGCCACCGCAAAAAGACTAGGCGCGCAGGTCGAAGCGTTTGACGTTCGGCCAGAGGTAAAAGAGCAGGTTGAGTCACTTGGCGCAAAGTTTGTTGAGGTTGAATCAGATTCTGATGATGGTGTCGGTGAAGGTGGATACGCAAAAGAAACCTCTGATGAATATAAACAAAAACAGCAAGAGCTGATACGTGAACACATCTCTCAGGCTAACATGGTCATTACCACTGCGCTCATACCAGGCAGAAAAGCACCAATATTAATTAGCAAGGATGTTGTAGAAATCATGAAGCCTGGTTCGGTTGTCATGGACCTTGCTGCGGAAAATGGTGGCAACTGTGAGCTTACTGAAAAGGATACGATTGTTAATCATAACAAGGTCATTATTGATGGAACCTCGAACATACCTGCCACGATGCCTGTCCATGCGAGTGAATTATATGCGAAAAATATAGCAGCTCTAGTTACCTACATGACAAATGATTCAGGTCTAAACATTGACCTGGACGATGAAATTATCTCAGGATCAACCTACACCCATGATGGTATTATCACCCATGAGGCAACCAAAAACATTATAGAGGGTAAATAAATAAAAATGGATATTATTACTATTCTCACGGTATTTATTCTTGCAGTATTTGTTGGAATAGAGATCATCACAAAGGTTCCGCCTACATTGCACACACCGTTAATGAGCGGCTCGAATGCGATATCAGGGATCGCTATAGTTGGCGCGATAATCTCAACAAAAATTGGTGGACACTATGGAACCTGGTTGGGCCTTGCATCTGTGATTTTTGCTACCGTAAATGTTGTCGGCGGTTTTATGGTAACCGACAGAATGTTAAAAATGTTCAAAAAGAAATAACAATCTATGCACTGGCAAAACATATTCTACTTACTCTCTTCTGTCTTATTTATTTTTGGAATAAAAAGACTCAGTCACCCAAGAACCGCTCGAAGTGGGAACCTTATTGCATCAATGGGGATGCTTATTGCTATTATCACAACCCTAGTCGTCAGTGACAGCCTTAGCTATGAACTGATTGGCATAGGAATTATTATAGGTGCAATTATTGGTGCCTTCTTTGCAGTGAGAGTAGAAATGACCCAGATGCCGCAAATGGTTGCAATATTTAATGGCTTTGGCGGTATCGCATCCGCTCTCGTTGCCGCGGCAGAGTTTGTGAATCCAAGTGAGTCTTTTCCATATGGTGAAATATTTACTTATTCTACTATCTCACTATCATTGTTCATCGGTACACTTACGTTTACAGGTAGCTTTATTGCCTTTGGAAAGTTGCAAGGGTTTGTAAGCGGCAAGCCAATTGTATTCCCTGGACAGCAATTATTTAATGGACTGATTGCAGCCTCTATTATTGGTCTATCTGTCTACATAGTTCTAATAGTTCAAAGTGATTTGGAATCTAATGGTTTAGATTACTTTTACCTGCTCATTGCTCTGTCTGCTATTATCGGCATTACCCTGACCATCCCAATTGGAGGAGCGGACATGCCTGTTGTTATCTCTCTGTTAAACTCATACTCAGGCATTGCAGCAGCGTCTACAGGTTTTGTGTTAGACAACAACGCACTTATAATTTCAGGTGCACTCGTTGGTGCGTCCGGGTTGATCTTAACAAAAATCATGTGCAAAGGAATGAACAGGTCTCTCACCAATGTAATATTTGGTGCGGTCGGTCTAGAGCAAGATACAGGATCTGATGGCGAGGAAAAAGAGATCAATATCAAGAGCTATTCTACTGAAGAAGCAGCAATAATATTTGATACAGCTGAAAAAATTATTGTTGTCCCGGGCTATGGGCTAGCCGTTGCACAGGCACAACACGCAGTTCGCGAGGTCGCAGACTACCTGTCCGGTAAAGGGAAAAAAGTATTATACGCGATACACCCTGTAGCAGGAAGAATGCCTGGCCACATGAACGTATTGCTGGCAGAGGCAAACGTGCCCTATGACCAGCTAAAAGATCTTGATGAGGTCAATAATGAGTTTGAAGACTGTGATGTTGCACTGGTTCTTGGCGCGAATGATGTGGTAAACCCATCCGCAAGGCATGATACATCCTCTCCTATTTATGGAATGCCAATTCTTGACGTTGATAAAGCTCAAACAGTTATTATCAATAAACGTACAATGAACACCGGCTTTGCAGGGGTTCAGAACGAGCTCTTTGGCTATGATAACTCTATTATGGTTTTTGGTGATGCCAAAGATATGCTTCAGCAGCTGCTTAAAGATCTAAAAGAATTATAATTAGATTCTTTAATAATAAAGCTTCTTTATGATCACACGCTTTCCAAGAATATTAGTATTGTTCACGTTGGCTCTTATGTTTCTACTAGATGCTATCTCTGCTCAACGATGGACGCCAGAAGATGATTACAACCATATTAAGACATTTGATGCTGTCCTTAATAAAACCGTTACCGAACTTTCAAGAATCAAGCCTATTAATAAAGATAACAATGAGTACTTTACGAATAAACAATATGATGAAATAGAAGCGCTTTATTTTCGCTATACCCTGTGCACAAGATCGCTGGTTGATATTGTAAATACCTATAAAGATTTCTCGAATCAATCGAAATACAAAAAAAATAATATCCAAGCATTTATACTTGGATATTGTGCTACGCTTACCATCTATAAATATAGCGCTGAGCTTATTTTATATACCGCAAATAATCAGTTGCTGATTGACAAACTCAATGAAGAATATCCAAGAACAGAAATCAAAGGTGGCGGCCTAGACTACATAATAAGCAACATCACGAATCCAGACTATTTAAACAGTCTCGATATAGCACATGAGTTCTACCAACGACAAATAAATGAGAATAAAAACCTTTATGACACATCTAAGTTTTCTTCGATCATAACAGAGTTAATAAAAATAACTACGGAACTCAGTTATGGATATGATATTCATAAAAAAACTATTTTGGACCAATATACAATACTTCCTCTTGAGGCAGCAGATATCATGCAGGTTACCACGATTGAAGAAACAGTAAACGAAATGATCGACGCTGCAGGCAGTCAACTTAAGGCAATACAGGAGTTCTTATTTACACTAACCGCAGACGTTAGAATGCCACTTATTGATGGCATCAAATTTAGTCGCAGACAGAAAAAAATGGTAAAAAGATCACTAAAGCCAGGCGACATTATACTTACCTTCAGCAGCGGATATCTAAGCAATATCTTCTTGCCAGGATATTTTAAGCATGTTCTAACATATACCGGAATCCAGAACAAAAAGAAGAATGAATATTTAAGAGATATTCGTATGAAGCCAAGCCAAGAAAAGCTAATAAAGCCCAACCATAATGTTATCGAAGCAAACTCAGATGGTGTCAGGACAACTCACATAGAAAATTATTTAAATGGATATGCAAATAGAATGATTGTGTTTAGACCGAGTCTAAGTGATGATGATATTCAAACTATTATGAGCAACCTTTATTCGTATCTTGGCATGGACTACGATTTTGACTTTGACTTAGAAAATGGAGAAAAACAAACCTGTACAGAAATTATCTATAGATCCTATAATGGGATAGGAAATATAAAAATAGATTTAAAAGAGATTTTTGGTACGACCACACTATCAGGTGATCACCTCTTGGAATATTTTATGAATGACGGGAGAACAAAACTTATCTTTCTTGCCGTAGAAAATGAGAACAGACCAACTAGAGCAAAAATCCTTACGGATGAAGACGCAATACTATACCTGAAACAAAACGCCCAGAACTAATGAGTGCAAACAACTAGAAATAGTTTACGATTCAATTTTTACTTTTAGAGAATTTGTAAATAAGCCTAAAGAAATATACTTAGAACAAATTGCGCTAGCATAATCTTCCGAGTAGAAGGTTCCAACTATAAAAATAATTCCGCCACGTTTTTTAACCGATTCAATGTTTGGAATGAGCTCCCTTACTGCATCAGTTTG
>Ga0257107_1000164_pt1 | contig 24630 bp, 26 predicted proteins | sample LP_taG_2_FD_190178 | JGI IMG/M metagenome (GOLD analysis project Ga0257107, IMG submission 190178) | Marine microbial communities from Northeast Subartic Pacific Ocean, Canada - LP_J_2011_P26_500m | ecosystem: Environmental > Aquatic > Marine > Oceanic | place: Canada: Northeast Subartic Pacific...
TACAGGTACTTGTTTTAAGTCAACTGTACCATCTTTACCTTTTCCTAATTCAATTGAAAAGTTACTCAATACTCTTATAAATTGAGTTATAAACTTTCTAATTTGTCCTTCGTAAAAATGTAACATTAATTGTCAGCCTTTGGTTTTAATGCATCTGATAATGATTGTCTTTGGTCTACTGTTAAACCATTAATAGTAGTTGTACCTGACGTATTAACAAATTTAGTCTTCCAATTTGCTCTTGTATTATCATTTGTTGTAGTTAATCTTATTTTATCTTCTATTTTAACCCATCTAACTCCATCATAACGGAACAATCTATTTGGTAAAAAGTCTGTTCTCAACACGTAGTCTCCCTTATTAACATTTAAAATAGGGAAATTATTTCTAGCCTCCATTGGATATCCGTTTGGTGGAACACCATCACCATCTATATAGAATCCATATGTTGAACTTGCCGGTGTATCTATTACTGCATTAATAGGTTTATCAATTGATACCCTGTCTGTTGTATTATTAACATTGTCGGTTCTAATATTACCCTTTTCATCAATTGGAGTAACATAATATTGTTTATAATTAAATCCTGATTTAGGTGCGTCAACTTCTGCTTGATTTACAACTGCTTCGTTAATTTCTTTTTCTCTATTAAACGTTGACATATAACTTGCTAGTGAGCCTGTGGCTGTTGCATCACCAAGTATATCTCTAAATTCTTGTGAATCAACTAAAGTTTTCATTTTTAATCTTAATAAATGTGGCCACCAAGTTTGACTAAATCCTTCTGCCGCTCTGTTTACATCTTCTATAACATAAAATCGTTTAAGTGCAATTGGTATATTTTGATCTAATGAATAATCTTCTTTCATATGTGGGAATTCAATAACATCACCCGACATTGGTTTTCTACCTATTCTTTCAACTACATCATTTAAGTGAACTGTTAAAAATATAGTATCATTTTGTAAAAACATACCAAATTGTGATAGATTAAAATCAATATCTGCAACATTATAGATACCACGAAGTGTATAGATATCTGGTGCATACTTTCTATCTCTATTTTCTAGAAACAATAAGTCTTGTATAGTTAATTCATTAACATTTTCCTGTCCAGAATAATCCGGAGATGATGGAGATGCGTTACCATCTTTTTGTAATGCTCCTTGATCGTATGGACCTAAGTATTTGTGAAAATTTAGATCCGTTCCACCAACCGTAAACATCTCTTTAATAGTACGATCAAAAAATTTGTAATCATTTCCCTTTTCAGGTTTATATATTGACAATCTTGGCATATTATCTATATTTATAGTTTCCTAAATGTCTATAAATATGAGTATGTCAGAACTACAAACAGGTCAACAAGAAGTATTTGAATACGTTAAATCAAACCTCGGCGAAGGTATGATTGATGTTGAATTAGACCCAAAACACTATCAAACTGCATTAGAAAGAGCAATTAACAGATATAGACAAAGATCTTCAAATGCAGTAGAAGAATCGTATGCTTTTTTAACACTAAAGAAAAATCAAAACAAATATATTTTGCCAGATGAAGTAATTAATGTTAGAAAACTATTTCGTAGAACAGTTGGTTCTCGTACAGAAGGCGGAGAAGGTGGAACACTTTTTGAACCATTTAATCTTGCATACACTAACACATATTTGTTAAGAGCAGGTGCAACAGGTGGACTTGCAACATATTTCGCTTTTGCATCTTACCAAGAATTAGTTGGAAAATTGTTTGGATCTTTTATACAATTTCACTTTGATGTAGCAACTAAAACATTAACTATTACACAAAGACCACGTGCAGACGATGAAACTGTTTTAATGCACACCGATAATTATAGACCTGATATAACACTATTCAAAGATGTTTATTCAAAACCATGGGTTAGAGATTACACACTAGCAATATGCAAAGTAATGTTAGGTGAAGCAAGATCCAAATTTGGACAAATTGCTGGTCCACAAGGTGGAACACAATTAAATGGTGGAGACCTTAAAACAGAAGGTAATGCAGAAATGGAACGTCTTGACTTAGAAATTAACAATTTCTCAGAAGGTGGAACACCTCATAGTTTTGTTATAGGTTAATTCTTTCACAACTTATTTTAAATAATAGCACTATGCCAAAAGTAAAAGTACAGATTACATCTGATAAACGTTATCGAAATTATAAAGATTTATCTTATAACGAACTAAACGACTTGGTAAAAAGTTTAGAATCTGATTCTAAACGAGCCAAACAAAATCCAATATTACGTGAACAAGTTCTTGGTGCTGTTTCCGAAGCAAAAACAGAGATTGCAAAACGCATTATAAAATAGTATAATCAATTAATGTTAATAGGATTAGTAGGACCAATTGGGTCTGGCAAAGATACCGTTGCGAATAGATTGGTAACAAAACATGGCTATAAAAGAGATTCATTTGCTGATCCATTAAAAGATGCAGTAAGCAAAATATTCAATTGGGATCGGAAATTACTTGAAGGCAATACTAAAATAAGTCGTGAATGGCGAGAAACAGCCGATGAATTTTGGAGTAAAAAATTTAACAAAGAAATAACACCACGTTGGGTATTACAATATTTTGGTACTGAAGTTATGCGTGGACAAATGCATGATGCAATATGGGTTGATTCATTAATTGCACGATATAAAGGTGAAAAAACTGTTGTATCTGATACACGATTTCAAAACGAAATAAAAAATATCAAAGCACACGGTGGTATAATTGTACTTGTAAAAAGAGGACCAATTTCAACTAGAGAAGAAATGCAAAAGCAAGGCATACATCAATCTGAATGGGACTGGGTTGGGTCTAATTTTGATTATACTATTGAAAATACTGGCACTTTAGAAGAATTAAATGCTGAAATTGATACAACTATACATCAACTTCCAAATCACCAATTTTCCAACGAAGATGCTTAACACTTACTAATCTTTGACAATTTGCACATACAGTTTTTAAATTAATTGTATTAACATTATTCTTATTACCATCTACAAAAAACACATCAAGTTGTAACGGTTCTTTTGCTTTAAATCCGCACAATTCACATTTATTTTTCTTTCTATAACCTGAACGTTGTAATGGTGTTATTCCACCTATTTTAAGTTTTTTTCTTTTCCGAATACAGGTATCACAAAGTCGTCTCCAATAAATTTTTGTACCTTTACGATAACCATATGCTCGTGGTTTAGCCTTACACTGTATACATAGTGGTCTGGTGGCTATATTCATAACTGTATTTACGTCGCCTATATAGGCACCAATTTTACATTTATTTTGTCGTTAAATCCGGAACAACCGCTAAATAGTATTAATATATTAAAAGATATAATTTTAATGTTAAATCGAAGGAGTTAAAAATAATATGGCAACACTAACTAGTCCAGGAGTAGAAGTTTCAGTCATAGATGAGAGTTTTTACGTACCAGCAGACGCAGGTACTACACCATTATTTGTTGTAGCAACAGCACAAGATAAAACACAAGGGTCAGGAACAGGCATAGCGGCAGGTACAACATCTGCAAATGCAGGTAACGCCTATTTAATTACTTCACAACGTGAATTAATGGAAACATTTGGAGAACCAAAATTCTATACTGATGCATCAGGAAATTCATTACATGGTTACGAATTAAACGAATACGGATTACAAGCGGCATATTCATTTTTAGGAATTGCCAATAGAGCATACGTTTTAAGAACAAACATTGATCTATCAAATTTGTTAGGCAGTGCATCAGCACCAACAGCCAATCCAACAGATGGAACTTATTGGTTTGATCTTGCATCATCTGATATTGGACTATTTGAATGGTCATCAACTAACCAAAAATTTACAACAGTAACTCCAACATTACTAACAAGCCTTACAGATCTAGTAGGAGATGTTTCTACTGGTGCACCAAAATCGCACGTAGGATCAACAGGCAATTATGCAATTAATACAACACACAATTCAAACAAGATTTACTATAAAAATGATGCAGGTACTTGGGTACAAGTAGGAGCAACAGGATGGCATACTTCACACGCAACAATTACTTCAACTATAAGTAACGGTTCAGTTACATCGGGTCATTCAATTAAACTTAACACAACAACTGTTGCCACAAATGCAACTACATTTGCTAACGTGGCATCACAAATTAATGCGGCATCGATTACAGGAGTAACAGCGGCAGTTGATTCAACAACTGGATATTTAAAAATTTATTCAGATGGAACATCTGCAGGGAATGGTTCTGTAGTTGACGGCAAAATTGTATTAGCCAACAACTCAGGTACATTATTAACAGATATTGGCTTAACAGCAGGCACATATGCTTCGCCATTCTTATTACAATCGGCACACACTTCAAGACCTGAATGGAAAACAGGAGACACAACACCAAGACCAAACGGATCTGTTTGGTTTAAAACAACATCTCCGAATTCGGGAACAGATTTATCAGTTAAACTTTACAGTTCATCTACTACAAGTTTTGCAAGTGTAAGTGCTCCAATGTATGCAACAGGGCATTCAGCAGTATACAATTTAGATACTGCTACAGGTGGAGCGGCAATAACAGTTGGTTCATTATATGGACAGTACAACACTACAGAAGAAGCAGGATTAGATAGTTTACCAAACGTTGGTGACTTTACATTATTTAGATATGAAGGTGGTGCAACCACAATATCATCTAAAACAGTATATCCAACAGGATTACAAGGTAAATTTAAAATTCAGGAAACAGTAAAAAGTTCAGCATCATTAATATCAGCAGTTGAAATTACCGTTGCAAACCTTGATGGTTCAACAGTTGCAGACGCAGAAGATTTTTGTGCGGCAGTTAATAATAAAACAGACTTAACAAATATAACTGCATCAGTAATTACATCAGGTGGATATAAAGGTGCCATTTCAATGACACACACATTAGGTGGTGAATTTAGAATGGTTGACTCAGAAGGAAGTACTACTCTTGCAACAGCAGGATTTAGTATAGCAACTGCTCATGCATATGGATCATATACAGCAAACTCAACAACACTTATTGATAACTTATATGATGCACCAGCAGGCGAAACACTTGATTCATCTGCCAATAATGCAATAATTGCCTCTAACTGGAAAAGATTATCTTATACGGCTTCAACTAGTTCACCAACTAACGAAGCATCAAATGGAACATTATGGTACAATACAAATTTAGAAGCAGACATATTGGCTCACAATGGAACAACTTGGCAAGGCTACGCAAATGTTTATGGATCAACAGATCCAAATGGTCCACAATTTTCAGCAACTACTCCAACTAAACAATCAGATGGAACAGCACTTGTAGATGAAGATTTATGGATTGATACATCAGACTTAGAAAACTTTCCAAAATTATACAGATATAATACGTCTGCAACAATTACTAATTCAACGTCAGGTCTACCAGTAACAACAACTGGAGCGGCTTGGGAATTAGTTGACAATACTGATCAAACAACAGAAAATGGTGTTTTATTTGCTGATGCTAGATGGCATATAGCGGCAGAAAGACTAGATTCTACAACAAGCGGTGGAGCAGGTTCAGGAAGTACAATAAAAAATTTATTAAGTGATAACTTCTTAGATCCAGATGCACCAGATCCAGTATTATATCCAAAATCAATGTTACTTTGGAATACTAGACGTTCAGGATATAATATTAAAGAATATAATAACACTTACGTATCAACTACTGCATATCCAGGTTCAGGATCAACAGGACTAGGTAATATAAGATATAACAACGAATCGGTTGCATCTTACTATCCTGATAGATGGGTTTCTAAGTCATCTACTAACTCAGATGGTTCTGGAACTTTTGGAAGAAAAGCACAAAGAAAAGTTATTACAGCACAATTTAAATCAGATATAGGAACAAATCAAGCAATTAGAGAAGATCAAAGAGGCTTTAATGTAATGGCTTGTCCAGGTTATCCTGAAGCAATTGCAGATCTGTTAAATCTAAATGCTGATAGAAACTATACAAGTTTTGTATGTGGTGATTCACCATTAAGATTAAAAGCAACAGCAACTGAAATATCTAATTGGTCAAACAATACAGCAGGAGCATCAGATAACGGCGAAGACGGACTTGTTTCAAGTTCAGAATATTTAGGTGTCTTTTATCCTGCAGGAAAAACTACTGATAACAGTGGAAATTCAATTATTGTTCCACCTTCACATATGATGATGAGAGTATTAGCAAATAACGACAATTTGGCATATCCATGGTTTGCACCAGCAGGTACAAGACGTGGTATAGTTGATAATGCGACAGCAGTTGGATACATTAGTGCAAGTTCGGGAGAATTCCAAACTATCTCAATTACTGAAGGTATGAGAGATGCTATGCATACTGTAAAAATTAATCCATTAACATTCTTCTCAGGTTCAGGAATTATGAACTTTGGTAACCTTACAAAGGTATCATCAAGTTATACATCTGCACTAGACAGAATCAATGTTTCAAGACTAGCAGTCTACTTAAGAACACAATTAGAAAGTGTTGCTAAACCGTTTATTTTTGAACCAAATGATGAATTAACAAGAAACGAAATTAAACAAGCAATCGAATCATTTTTACTAGAACTTGCAGGTCAAAGAGCAGTATATGACTTCTTAGTAGTTTGTGATGACACAAACAACACACCAACAAGAATAGATAGAAATGAATTGTATGTTGATATAGCAATTGAACCAGTTAAATCAGTTGAATTTATTTACATACCATTAAGAATTAAAAACACAGGAGAAATTGCAAAATTAGGGAACTAATTTTTGGATAAATAGGAGAAACATATGTCAATATCAACATTATCAAAATTTACAGTACCTTTAGCAAACGACCAAAGTGCAGTATCACAAGGTTTGTTGATGCCAAAACTACAATATCGTTTTAGAGTAGTTCTTGAAAACTTTGGTATATCTACGCCTAGATCAGAATTAACAAAACAAGTTGTAGATGTAACAAGACCTGATTTATCGTTTGATCAAATCACGTTAGATGTTTATAACTCACGTGTGTATATGGCAGGTAAACATACTTGGAATCCAATTACATTGAACTTGAGAGATGACGTGAACAACGCAGTTTCTAAACTTGTTGGAGAACAAATACAGAAACAATTTGACTTCTTTGAACAAGCAAGTGCAGTATCTGGTATTGATTACAAATTTACTGCTAGAACAGAAATATTAGACGGTGGACAAGGATCATCTACACCAAACGTATTAGAAACATTTGAATTATATGGTGCATATATTGAATCAGTCAATTATAACACATTAGCATATAATACATCAGATCCAGCAACAGTAACATTAAGTATTAGATACGACAATGCTATTCAAACACCGCAAGGTACAGGAATTGGTACTGCCGTAGCAAGAACAGTTGGTACATTAGCAACTGGTGGTGGACAATAAGAATTAACTTTGCAATTATAATAAAATTTTAGACCTCCAATCTAAGTAAAAAAGCGTCATTATAGGCGCTTTTTTTATGGCAATAAATACAAGCACTATGCCTAGCATTAATGATTTTTTAAAAGGATTTACAGAAGGCCTTCCGGGCATGAAAGACTATCGTCATGCCTCAAGATTATATTTTGACGACAACTTTAAACTAGCACCAAAACACAAATATCTTTTCCATGTAGTATTTGACCTCGATGAAACCGTTCTTGGAGCAACAAGACCATTTACTAATAACGAAAGATTAGAATTGAATATGCTAGTTAAGACAATTGATTTGCCACAGTACAATATGAACGTTGATGAAAAAATTCAATACAATAAAAAAATGTATTTGGCAACAAAGATTAGTTATAATCCAATTAATATAGCATTTCATGATGATAATGCTGATACTGTAAATGCTTTTTGGAAAACATATTATGAATATAACATAGCAGATTCAATAACTACGGTACCTTCAATGCGTACCATGAACAAAGATACACAATATGATAGTGGCGACCAATTAAACTATACTCAATTTGGTATGGATACTGCTACAAATAGAAAAAAACCGTTCTTAAGAGGTATCGATATTTTTGTATTACATAAACAAAGATTTACATCATTTCATTTAATAAATCCTGTTATTGGATCATTTGCACATGACCAATTAGATCAAACTGATGGTTTAGGAACTCTGCAAAACACAATGCAAATATTTTATGAAACAGTATTATACGATACAGGAACTATTAAAGGTGGTGGAGTACCTGGGTTTGGAACAATACACTACGATCACGAACCTTCACCACTATCAGTATTAGGTGGAGGTACTAATTCAATCTTTGGACCAGGCGGAATAATTGATGGAATTGGTTCTGTTATTGGTGACGCAAAAAGGGGAGAAGTCGGACTTGGTACAATACTTAAAGGAATTCACACATATAATAAAGCAAAAAAAATGAAGAATCCTAAAGATCAAGCAAAAGAAGAATTAAGAGGTATTGTAAAAGACGAAATTAAAAAAGTTGGAGAATCAGCAGGTACTATTGCAAATCCTGTTGGAGATTATTCTGTAGGAAGTGCCGTTGTAACAACTGCTTTAGCAGGAGCCACAATTGCCGCATCAAAAGGTTTAATTGATAATGATAAAAAAGGTAATACAGTAATAAATTCTTCTACTATTGATACAAGTATCCACTTGACTGCTAACGAATGTTTTCTTCTTGTTAATAACAACGAAAATGTAAAACAAGAAATTGCGGCAAGTTTATATTATAAAGACATTGGGAGTAGAAAAGGATTAACAACTGCTGAAAGTAATATTGAATATAATTCTGCATCAGATTCAATTAAAAATGTTTATAATACTAAAGTAATCACAAATATTAGAAAACTAGTAACTGAAGGTTACATAAAAATAAACAAAAATACATACGACGTAACAACATCAATCGAAGGACAAAATTTATAATGGCTGACATATATTCAAATTTACCAACTAGTACTGATGACCGATTTGCAAAATCAATAAAAGAATTAACAGAAAATCAATATGTTGAACCTTTTTCATTCAACGTTGCTGAATATGATACTGCAATTGCTTTTTTTGTAAAAAGAGGATTTGACAGAGGTCCTGCAGAACAATTAGCATATATTATGTTACGACAAGCAAAGATTGATGACGTGAATACTCAAGAAGTTCTTGATAAACTAGGAACTGCAAGTCCAATACAATTGTCTGAAATTGTTCAAATGATATTAAATGCCTCTCGATATAAATCAAGTCGACTTGGTTCAAGAGAAACAAAAAAATCTAAGGACATTATTTCTAGAAATATTGTGGAGTAAATTATGAAATTTGCCAGAGGGAGATTTCATCTTAAAAATCAAGAAAAATATGTAGGCACTAAAACTCCTACTTACAGGTCTGGTTGGGAACACGCATTTATGAGATTATGCGATGAACATCCTAACGTATATAAATGGGCAAGTGAATCAATTAAAATACCTTACAGACATCCACTTACAGGCAAATATACAATCTACGTACCGGATTTTTTCGTTGTTTATATTGACAAAGAGGGGCGTAAACACGCCGAGTTGGTTGAAATTAAGCCAAAGGCACAGACAACAATGGAAGATGCAGGACGTAGTCATTCTAAACAAAGACAAGTTGTTATTAATACTGCAAAGTGGGAGGCCGCAAGTGCTTATGCAAAACAAAATAGAATTAAATTTAGAGTAGTATCAGAAGAGCAATTATTCCATAACGGTAAACGTAAGTAAATAAAACGATGACTAAGAAATTAGAAGATATATTAAATTTACCAAATGTTAAAGAAGCATTTGCAAAAGTTGATGAAAAAGAAAAGAACAAGAAAAACGAAGATAAAAATGGTTACGTTGCTCCAAAAAATGTTGATCCAAAAACAGCAATAGCACTCGAAAAAACATACAAAGAATTTGACAAGATTTCTGCTTCTCTACCACAAGTAAAAGGATTAGGAGAAATATCCGATTTAGAACTAGATAAATTAGCATCTGAGGCAGAAGAGTCATATAAAAATTTAATGGATTTAGGTATGAACGTCGACTCTCGTTATTCAGGACGTATATTTGAAGTTGCAAGTACTATGTTACGTAATGCCATAGATGCTAAAGGTTCTAAAATAGACAAAAAACTTAAAATGGTGGAATTACAACTTAAAAAACTAAAAATAGATAAAACAGGCGGGGACGACCTAGAGACAGTAGAATCAGAGGGTGTAATTATATCTGATCGTAACGAATTAATGAAGAAACTACTTAAGAAAGACGACACGGAAGACAGCAAGAAAGACTAAATATTGTATTATGAGCGACTTTAAGCACTATCTAACCGAAGCAATAAAGCAATACGACTATCGAATTAAGGTAGCAGGTGATATCGATAAAGATTTTGCATCACGAATGGAAACTTGCTTACAAAAATACGAAGTCAAAAAATTATCTGCAGGCAAAAAAACACCAATTCAAGAACATCCATTAGATTTTCCTACTCTTAAAAATCAATTAGTAAACATATTTGAACTCACTACAAATTATCCAGTTTCAGTTAGAGAATTAAAAGAATATATTGCTGATCATATGGACGTATCATCAATTATGATAGTAGTTAAAAAACCAGGAGAACCAACAGAAGAATACCAAGAACAAATGAAAGACAAATCGGAATATCAAAATTTGTTACAAACAGTTGAAATGGGTTCAGCAAGTGATGTTAAGCCTGAAGATATGTATGGTGATAAGGCTAATATGAGTTTGCTAAAAGAATTATTAAAAGATAGAGAAAAAACAGAATTTGTTAAAACAGAAAAAACACAAGAAGTACAAAGTAAGGAAGACGAAGGAAGTCCTTCACCGTTAACAAAAGCGGCACATGATGGACCTATTAAAGGCAACCCAATTCCAGCAGGAAAATAATATTATGGAAATGATTGACGTTTTAAATAAACTACACGAACTTGAAAATAAAAGTCCTGAAGTTACAAAAGCAATCACTAGTGTTGAAAAAACAAATATAACACAAGAAGCAAAAGGAAAAGATCACGATAAAGACGGTGACGTAGATTCTAAAGACTGGAAAAAATCTAAAGATATTGCTATTAAAAAAGCAATAAAAAAAGAATCAATAAGTTACAAAGATTTTTTAGCATCTAAAGGCGTAGACATTTACAAACTTACAGGTGATGAACACGTAAAATATTCTACAGCATATAGAGACAATAGAGATGATCAAGAAGCAAGTGATTCTCAAAGTCAAACAGATGCACCACAACAAGAAGGTAGAGTTAAAGATGCAGTACTTGGTGCTGAAGAAAGAGTTGGGGATTACATTGACGATGATGGCAACTTAAAAATGCCTAAAAATAAAGTTTTATATGATTTAAAAGCACAAAGTAAACAAACAACAGATGCGATGGCAAGTTATGAACTTAATATTGCAATAGATTTAGTTCAAGATAAATTTGATGATAACGGTCAAGCAAGACCTGATGAGGACGATGTTCCACATGATGTAGATACACAAATGAATATGGACGCACCAACAGAAGCAGAACCTCAAACAACTGAACCAAAAGTTGAAGAAGAAATGACACCTATGGGAACTAGAATGTTTTTTGATATGGGTGCTAAATTAGATATTAATTTTGATATGGATCAAAAAGGAATGATGGCTGGTGTTTTAAACAGATTAGATCAAGATGCGTTAATGAAATCAGTAGACGAGTACAAAGCACAGGAATTAGATCCGGATCAAGCAGAGTCAGAACAGGTAAATACAAATACAATGAAAACAGAAGACAAAAAACCACTTAAAGAAGACAAAAAACCAGTTAAAGAAGCAATAACAATGAGTGCTGATTCACCAGAAGAAGCAGGTATGTTAATGCAAATTATGAAACTTGCAGGTGTACAACAAGTAACACCTGATATGATTGGTGGAGAAGAACCAGCGGCAGACAACGATGCAGATCACGATCACGATGGCGATGGCGAACAAGACCATGCTCCAGAAGAATGTCCAGTATGTGGCAACGACGGTGGAGATATGAGAAATATGATGAGTAAAGTTGACGACAGAGAAGAACCAGCAGAAGAAACTTATTCTAATACACCGGACGAAAAAACTCAAGATATTGATGATTTAGTTAATGTTCACTCTGGTGGTTTAAATAGACAAAAACAACAAGTAAGAAAAGAATATCCAGGTGATAATCCACTTGCAGTCAAAGAAGATCCAACAGAAGAAGAATTATCAAATTCATTAAGAAATCAATACGAAGGCTTTAAAAAAAGTTATTCAGAAGCAATATCTAAAACAAAAGAATCCAAGTAATTTCATTTATAATATTTAAATAAGCATATGAGTAATAAAAGACTTATGGCTGTTAGATCATTTGCATTAGTTAATGACTCTATGTGGATCGGCATTCCAAAAACTGCCACTACTAGTCTACAACAAATCTTCCACAGATTTCCAAAAACATATTATGAAGATAATTCAGAATTTTTAAAAATTAGAAAGTCACCAGACTTATCACCTAAAAAAATCTGGTGCATATGGAGAGACCCATGGCAACGTTGGTTATCTGCCGTCATGCAAGACTACGAATTAAAATTTGATCTAGGAAGAGTGACGCCATCTGGAAACAAGAATCATCGGCAAATGGATTATCAAGAAATAGTTAGTCTGGCAAAGGACCTACAATTAAAATGGAAATTTAATAGTGCAAATTTAAGAAATAAAATGTTTCAGCATAGCAGTCTTTATGTTGCCAGGTATATTACCTTATTATGGAAGTTAGCAAATGAACGTCATAATTGTCCTATATTAGAAATTTATCCTATATCAAAAATTAATAATGCAATAAAAACTCATTTCAATATAAATTTTAACTCTCCTAATCTAAATAAATCTCATCAAATAAATCTTGATCGTTTAGATATGATTTTACAAGAAAAGAAATTTTATAACAAATGGAAAGAACAATTTGAAGAGGATATAAATCTCAATGAAATTATCTCACAAAATATAAAAAGATTTAATAAGACAGAATGGAATGAAAAAGTTTTGTTTAAATATGGATTACATCTAGACCGTTATTTTAAAAAAATATCATCGGATTTTTAAAACAACAGGCTAGATATAGAAGATTAAAACTAACCACAAACTAGCCTTAAATACAACACTATGGCATATGTATCATTAGATTCAGAGCAAATTAAACGTGCTCACAAGAAGCACAAATATACAAAAGATCAAGTATTAAAACTTGAAAAGTGTATGCATCCAAAAACCGGACCTTTGTATTTTATGGAAACATTCATGAGAATACAACATCCAACTAAAGGTGAGATGGCATTTCATCCTTATGATTTCCAAAAAAGATTAATTGAATCTTACAATTCGCACAGATTTAGTATATCAATGCTACCACGACAAACAGGTAAAACAACCTGTGCGGCAGGATACATTATTTGGTATGCTATGTTTCATCCAGATTCATCTATATTAATTGCGGCACACAAATACGCAGGTGCATCTGACATTATGTCACGTGTAAGATTTGCATATGAGATGTTACCTGAATGGATTAAAGCAGGAGTAACACAATACAATAGAAATTCTATAGAATTTGATAATGGTTCAAAAATAATGGCAACTACTACAACTGAAAATACTGGACGGGGTTTATCCTTAACAATGATTTATTGTGATGAGTTTGCTTTCGTGCAACCACCCGATAAAGCCAAAGAGTTTTGGACTTCACTATCTCCAACACTATCAACAGGAGGTAAATGTATGATTACATCAACTCCAAATAGTGATGAAGATCAATTTGCATTAATTTGGAAAGAAGCAAACAAAAGATTTGACGACTATGGCAACGATAAAATAGTAGGAACAAATGGTTTCTATGCCATGAAGGCACACTGGTCAGAACACCCTGACAGAGATGAAGAATGGGCAGAAACTGAAAAAGCAAGAATCGGTGACGAAAGATTTAGACGGGAACACGAATGTGAATTTATAATCTTTGACGAAACATTAATTAACTCTATAACATTAGTAGAATTAGAAAGTACTTTGCCAACTTTAACTACAGGACAAGTTAGATGGTGGAAAACGCCACAGCCTGGAATGACTTATATGGTATCATTAGATCCGGCGATGGGAACTGGTGGTGACTATGCCGCTATCCAAGTATTTGAACTGCCAACATTTGAACAAATTGGTGAATGGCGTCATAACGAAACACCAATGAATCAACAAGTTAGAATATTACAAGGTATTACAAAACATATACACGAAGCAATCATGGAAAAAGATAGTACTAACAATCCTCAAATATTTTATTCAATGGAAAATAATACAATAGGTGAAGCGGCATTAATGCGTGTAATGGATATTGGTGAAGAAAATATTCATGGTATGTTCTTATCAGAACCTATTAGAAAAGGACATAGAAGAAAATTTAGAAGAGGGTTCAATACTACTGCTAAATTTAAAATAGATGCTTGTACTAAATTTAAAGAACTTATAGAAGGTGGAAAAATGGTAGTAAACAGTAATCTTCTTATAACTGAATTAAAAGATTTTGTTGCAACAGGAATGAGTTACAAAGCCAAGCCTGGACAAAATGACGATTTAGTTAGTGCTTGTTTACTAATGACACGTATGATGAAAGTATTAGCAGATTTTGATCCTAAAATATTTGAAAAATGGACGAATAGAGACAGGGAATACACTATACCAATGCCTATCTTTGCTAACTTGGGTGTATAATATGATTTTACAAAAAGCATTAGATAATTTTCTAGCAAAAGAAACTACTAAAAACAAAGGCGATGTTCCATGGTTGGTTTGGCTTATGGAAAATCCAAAATCACCATTACATTTACATGGCGCTTCTGCTTTAAATGATCATGATTACGTCCATGTTATTCTTGATAAAGGACAAGCCAACGATGATGAAGCATTTGTTATTGGATTTACAATGGGCAATGATGATAGAACTAAAAATTGGGAAGTAAAATTATTTAAATTTATTTCCAGTAAGTTGTATCCTGAAGAAGCACGTTTTACTAAAGAGCAACTTAAAATTTTTGATAAGGGTTTTAAGTATGGCCAGTCAAAACTACCTTTATATCAAAGAATCGGTGAATTTGATTGGGATACAATGGATAAAAATACTCCATTAAATGACATCAAAAGAAAATTTAACGTACAATAAATACAGTATATGACAACTAATAATCTATCATCAGACGTTTTTAACAAAATAAGATCCAAATTTGGTGACATTCAATTAGGCGATTCTGAAGGGAACGTTACTGCTGATCCAAGCGGAGCACAATTTTACGATTTTGAGTATACTGAAGATTCAGACACATTTGGCAGAATGAGCATTTCTCTTGCAGATGGTGAAACAATGAAAGTTTTTTATAACAGACAGTTAACTGATAAAATTGATGAAACTAGTAAACAAGAATTTTTTAATTTTTTAAAAGAATTAAAAGATCTTGCAGTACAACATCAATTAGGGTTTGATGTTAGAGATATTACTAAATCAAACCTATCAACACAAGATTTTAAGAATCTTGCTGATACAAACAAAACGGTAAATACTGATGAAATGTCAGAAGAATTAAACAGAATTACAAAATTAGCAGGTGTTGATGTTAAAGAAAGTTTAACAGGCACAGCAAAAAGATCATACGAAAACTTAGATAAAACAAGATTAGTAATTAGACACTCAGGCAAAGTAGATGAAGAGGTTCCTGGCTCTAGATCAAGACACATTGAATCATTATACATTGAAAACGAAGATGGTGAAAGATTCAAATATCCAATAACTCATTTAGCAGGTGCAAGAGCAATGACAAGACACGTTGCTAACGGTGGAAGACCGCACGATGAATTTGGACAACACATTGTACAAACATCAGAAAATATTGCACAATTAAATTCATTTTCTAGATACGTTTCACACAAAGATCAATTAAATGACAATGCTGGTGATATAATTGAACAAACAAAATTAAAATTAGAAAATTTAAGAACGTACATGAAAAACTTAAACAAACAATCACACTATGATGAAACTTTTAAAAACTTTAAAACAACAGAAGACCAAGTTTTAGATGACGAAACAAAAGATTCTTATAGAGAAAAATTTACAATGAAGCATCTTGACGACAGAGTTGAAAATGCATTACCACTTATACACCGTATTATGAGTGAATTTAAACCTGGTGATGATGATAAAGATGCAAAAGTAGAACCACCAGTAGACCATGGAGCAATTGTACAAGGGTGGTTAACTAACCCTGACAAAAGATTAGTATTAAGAAAAGACGAAACAGCAGATAAAATGTTATCAGTAACAAAATTTAATAATAAAAACACAATGCTTGGTAGTATCTTATCTGATATTGCCTCAAGAATGTTGACTACAGAACCTGAAGATGACAGAGTGGCAAACTTTGCTTCTAGAATTGCAGATGATTTAGAAAAAGAAGGCGAAGCATTTTTTAATCCAGATAAAGATTATGTAAAAAATAAAAAAATTGCTATTCAATTAGCAAGAAGATATATTGATGATTATAAAAAAATGCAAAACGATCCTGCTTATGCTAGTGAAGTAAGAAAAGATCCAAACGAAGTTATTCCTAGAAAAGATAGACACGGTAAAACAAAAGAAGATCCATTTGAATCATGGGCAGACCGAGTTACTGAAGGAACATGGTCACTACCTGATGATCCAAAAAATTATAACGAACTTAAAGGAATTATGTCACAACATTTCGATGTTGGTACTGATGCTGTTAATGCCACTACATGGTTAAGCAAATTTGGATTTGGTGATGATAGTTTATATGATACATTAGGATCATTATATGATAAAGATGGTGAAAAAGCAGACGCTAGACCAGTTATAAAAGATTATGTAACAACAATGCTAGTACCTACAGGTCATTATGACGACTCACTAACTCCTGAAATGAAAGCAGGATTAATGACAGCAGTTTCAGTATATAAAGATGAACTAGCAACTGCAGAATCACAACCTGATGCAGGTTCTGAAAGAGCGGATGCGGCACAAGGTATGTGGGCATCAAGTAAAGAAATACAATCAAAATTTAAAACTTGGCAAGACTTTATGAACTCGGAAGAATTTGATGATTATTTACAAGACGATACTAACCAATTAGAAGGTTTAACTTTTGAAGACATCAAACCTTATGTATCAATGTACAAAGGTGATGATGGCAAAGTAGTACACGACGTATTAGATAAAGGTGGTAAGTCTGCATACAAAACAAATAATGCCAAAGATGCAATGAATTATTTGTCAAAAAACTTTGGCAAACTTCGAGGACAAGCACCTAAGGTTAAAGATTTTATAAAATCTGAAGATACCAAAGATGCCACAAAAGGCAAATATTCAGATAAGGAAATTAAACAAGCAAAAGGTATTGCTTTTGATAAACGATACAAAGGTGGCAACTACACTGGAGCACATAATACTATTAACAAACTTAAAAAAGGATTATCAGATCACCCAGATGTTGCTGATGCATTAAAAAGAGCAAACGAAAATATTACAGAACCATTAAAAGAATCAAGAACTAAAATAGTAGAAGCAATTAAAAATAAAGCAGATACAGGATTTAATATCGCTGGAATAGAAGGCGAGGACGACAGAGTAACAGGCGATGCAGGTCTTCAAATTGCTAGACTAAAATACCTTTCTACATATCAATAAAAACTAGCATATAAGTTTACCAATTATTCATTTAAATATTAGTATGAAATGGTTAATCGTAGCACTTCTTTTACTTCCTACTGGTGAGTTAAACATGATTCATAATCAAGAAATTTCATTTTCTGATAAAAAATCTTGCATAAATTATGTTCTCACAAACGGCGAACAACTTCAACACGGAATTAACATATATCTAGATTCTTTATTTGATAATAACCACGAAATTAAAATAAGTGGAATTTCCTGCCTAGACGAAGAAACATATAATTCAGGAAAAGACTACGATAAAGAAAAAGCACAGATGGACAAACTTAAATCTGTTGAATAATACCAATTAAACCTCCAAATTAACCAATAATAGTAGTAGACATTTAATAAATATAGTAGTATATTATGTGTAATGCTTAATATACATTTAGGCAAAAACAAACATAGGCACACAACACAAGGAGGCTTACATTATGGCTACATTGGCTGAAATAAGAGCGAAGTTAAAAACTCAAGAGGTGAATCGCTCCACTTCTTCATTAGGTGGCGACAACGCCATTTACCCACACTGGAATATAAACGAAGGACAAGAAGCAGTTCTTAGATTCTTGCCAGATAGAGATACTAACAATACTTTTTTCTGGGCAGAAAGAAACATGATCAAACTACCTTTTGCAGGTATTAAAGGTCAAACTGATTCTCGGCCGATACAAGTACAAGTACCGTGTATGGAAATGTACGGAAAAACTTGTCCAGTACTAACGGAAGTTAGACCATGGTTTAAAGATAAAAGCATGGAAGACATGGGTAGAAAATATTGGAAAAAGAAAAGTTATATTTTCCAAGGTTTTGTTGTTACTAACCCGTTAAACGAAGACTCAACTCCAGAAAACCCAATTAGAAGATTTATTATTGGTCCACAAATCTTTAATATAATTAGATCGGCATTACTTGATCCAGAAATGGAAGAGTTACCAACTGATTCAGTTAAAGGTGTAGACTTTAGAGTAACTAAAACTTCTAAAGGCGGTTATGCTGACTATTCAACATCTAAATGGTCGAGAAGAGAACGTGCTCTAGACGAAACTGAAAGAGCGTCAATCGACAAACATGGTTTACATAATTTAACAGATTATAGACCAAAAGAACCATCTGAAGCAGAAGTAAAAATAATCAAAGAATTATTTGAAAAATCTGTTGATGGTGAAGCATATGATCTTGAAAAGTATGGACAGTATTATAGACCTGCAGGAACATCTGCACCTAAAATATCAACTCCAACAGCAAGTAAACCTGCTCCAGTTGAAAAAACAGCAGATCCAGTAAACTCTGATGTTAAAATTGGAAAACCGGCAACAACACCAGCACCAGCAACAAATGGTGATAGTGCTAAAAGAGCCGAAGATATATTGAAGTTGATTCGTTCAAGACAATCTCAATAATTTAACTTACCAAGACCTTGATTACTATTGACGATCAGGGTCTTGTATGCTAAAATAGAATTATGGTTAAACCTTTTGACGTAACAAAATTTAGAAAAAGCATTACAAAGTCTATACAAGGACTTGGTGTAGGATTTAGTGATCCTACAGACTGGATAAGCACAGGAAATTATGCATTAAATTATTTAATAAGTGGAGACTTTAATAAAGGTATTCCACTAGGCAAAGTAACAGTACTTGCTGGAGAACCAGCGTCGGGTAAATCTTATATTGCATCAGGTAACATTGTTAAAGAAGCACAAAAACAAAATATATTCGTTATACTAATTGATTCAGAAAATGCCTTAGATGAAAAATGGCTACAAGCACTTGGCGTTGATACTAGCAAAGAAAAACTTTTAAAATTAAGTTTATCTTTAGTTGATGATGTAGCAAAAACTATATCAGACTTCATGAAACTATACAGAGAAGAAAATAAAGATGACAAAGAAAATGCACCCAAAGTATTAATTGTTGTTGACAGTTTAGGTATGTTACTAACTCCAACTGACGTAGATCAATTTGAAAGAGGTGAAATGAAAGGTGATTTAGGACGAAAAGCAAAGTCTTTAACAGCACTAGTTCGTAATTGCGTTAATATGTTTGGCTCATGGAACGTAGGACTTGTAGCAACTAATCACACTTATGCATCACAAGATATGTTTAATCCTGATGATAAAATATCGGGCGGACAAGGATTTGTATATGCATCATCTATTGTAATAGCAATGAAAAAATTAAAACTTAAAGAAGACGAAAAAGGAAACAAAATTACTGAAGTACGTGGCATTAGGGCGGCTTGTAAAGTTATGAAAACACGTTTTTCAAAGCCGTTTGAATCAGTACAAGTAAAAATCCCTTATGAAACAGGTATGGATCCATTCAGTGGATTAGTAGAATTATTTGAAAAAAAAGGAATTTTAGTACAATCTGGTAATAGACTCAAGTATGTTAACTCTGCAGGAAAAGAACATTTAGACTTCAGAAAATCTTGGATCGGAGATAAATTAATTATGTTGATGGATGATTTTGATAAATTATCTACAACAACCGAACCCAAGGAAGAATTAAATGGCCGAGATGACACATGAAGACATTGAACGTATTTGGAATTCGTTCTCTCATTATGTACCAGATAGACAAAAATCAGATGCCGCAGTTGAATTTGTTAATACATTAAAAGATATGAGTATTGATGAAACACAAATAAAGGCATCATCTGAGTACGATCCGAAGTTAGAAGAAGCAATAGGTACTGTTTTTGAAGACGAGGGCGAGAGCGATTACGATTATGGCAATGATGACGAACTGGTATACTAAAGTAAGCAAAGACATTTCACTCATTCCGGAGTGTATTAAGTATTTCGAAACCGAATACCAACAAGCAAAAAAAGAATGCTCAATATGGGGTAATTTAGAAAAAGCCTCTGCTTCAATGCCCGGCGTTGTTGAGCATAGATTTAACCAATTACAAGAAATTGAAGCAATCCTAGAGTATCTTAATATCGAAAAACGTAGATTAAGATCTAAAACATTTCGAAATTTTTTGGAAAGTTACAATAGAGCATTAACATCACGTGATGCTGACAAGTATGTTGATGGGGAAGCCGATGTTGTAGATTTAGAAAAAATAATAAACGAATTTGCACTTATAAGAAACCAATGGTTAGGCATTACCAAAGGACTAGACCAAAAACAATGGCAAATTACAAACATTGTTAAATTGCGTGTAGCAGGGATGGAAGATGCCAACATCAAATAAAATAATCCTTACAGACGTAGACGGTGTATTACTAGAATGGGAAAACCATTTTACTAAATGGATGTTACAGCGAACACTCTTTGATGAAAAAGGAAGTAGAGTTTACCCATATAGATTGTTAGAAGATAAAGAAAACACTTACGAAATGGCAGAACGTTTTGGTGTTACTAAACTAGAAATTAGAAAAGAAATTAGAGAGTTTAACAAAAGTGCTTGGATGGGAACACAATCCCCAATGCCAGATTCACAAACTTGGATTAAACTACTACACGCAGAAGGTTGGACTTTTATACCAATTACATCACAAACTTCAGATATTCCTGCACAAGAATTACGTAAAAAACGACTAGAAGAATTATTTGGTGAAAATATTTTCTACAACTTTCATATACTTGAAACAGGATCGGATAAAGATTCGGCATTTGCAGAATTTCACAACACAGGATTATGGTGGGTTGAAGACAAATGGACAAATGCGTTAGCAGGTTTAAAATTTGGATTAAATGTATTATTATACGATCGTCCTTACAACAGAGATTGCAATCACCCCGAAATTACCAGAGTAAATAATTGGCAAGAGGTTCATAAGATTGTAAGCAAAAAATGACATTTAAAGTTTTTATAGGCTGGGATAGTACAGAAGATATTGCATATCAGGTTGCTCGACATTCAATTTTAAAAAGAACAAAATCTGATGTCGATGTTAAACCGATTAAGCAACATGAGTTACGATCAGCAGGAATTTATGCTCGTCCTCGCGATAAAAAAGCATCAACAGAATTTAGTCTTACACGTTTCGCAGTTCCAACTTTATGTGATTATAAGGGTTGGGCAATTTTTTCAGATTGTGATTTTTTATGGTTATGTGATATTGAGGAAGTTTTTAATATGGCTGACGACAAGTATGCTGTAATGTGTGTTCATCATGATTATAAACCAAAAGAAGAAGTTAAGATGGACGGTAAACAACAATTTATATATCCACGAAAAAACTGGAGTTCAATGGTTTTATGGAATTGTGAACACCCACAAAATAAATTACTTACAAAAGATGCAGTAAATCATCAAACACCGGGTTGGCTACATCGGTTTGAATGGCTTAAAGATTCAGAAATTGGAGAAATACCTTATCAATACAATTACTTAGAAGGATGGTATAATACAAATGATGCAAAAGTTGTTCATTTTACACGTGGAGGACCATGGCATGAAGGATATGAAACTCCCGATGACATGAATATTACATCATGGAACGATGTTGAGTATGGAAAAGAATGGCGAGAAGAAGAAAAAGACTTTTTAAAAACTCAATTATCAAGTTGGAATTACAAATCTATTCGTCTTAGACTACCAGTATCAAAGGGGGGAGAGCATAAAGAGTATGATGATAATCACAAATATTTTTGGAAGAATAGATGAGTTATTCTGTTTTACAAAATTATAAACAAAATGAACATTTTTTTGAACAACCTTATCCACATATAATAATTCCTAAATGTTTACCACACGAAACTTACGAACTTTTATACGAAAGTTTTCCTGTAGAAATTGTTAAAAAAAATTTTCAACTAGTTGAAGAACATACATATAGAGGATTAGCAAATGACTTTATTAGATCTAATAGAGTAAATGTACATAATCGATGGAAAGATTTTTTCGAATTTCACACATCTCGTGAATTTTATAACCAAGTTTTAAATATTTTTGAACCATATATTAAAAATTATAGTTGGGTTAAAGAACAACCTGTAAAAGTTCGACATAGTCCTGGTGAAACTAAAATAGTCACCGACACACAATTTGTAATACACAAACCAACAAAAATTACAACAAGAACAGACCATATTGATAACCCTGCTGAATTATATGCAGGATTACTTTATTTTAGACAACGAGGAGATATTAGCACAGGTGGAGATTTTGTAATATACGAAACAAAAGAAGTTAACGAAGTGTATGCAAATACTGGACGAGAAGTTCCTAAAGATGTTGAGAAAAAAGAAAGTAAAGTTATAAAATATAAAGATAATGCATTTATTATGTTCTTAAACTCAAATAAAGCAGTACATGGTGTGACACCACGAGTAAATGCTATGCATGACAGGTTGAGCATTAATATAATTGCTGAAGTAGACAAAAAGGTGAATCCACTATTTAAATTAAGCGATATCGCTCAATAATTTCCAAGCAGTCTCATTTATCATTTCTTCCATAGAAAAATTATTATATGCTAACGAACTGAATAATGACACTCGATCTTCATAAATGGGCCTTTCAATTTTGGAAAAATCTGTTTCTGCAATAGGCGTTGCGGCACAATTTTTTGAATCACAAAAAACTGGAACACCATTTACAAAACTTTCAATTATTGTATTACTATTATATGTAACACAGGCAAAGTATTCACTCCAATTAATCTTTCCTGCAATTTTATTTGTTGGTCTGTCAACTTTAATTGTTGCACCGACATGATCTTTACCTACGCCTGGGTTATACGGTTTTTCTCTTACAACCAATTCTCTATCTGTGTTTTTACGTAATATTTTTAACGTATTATCTAACCAGTCCTCTGCATTAAAAAAGTTTGCAATGGCGTTTGTAGGCGGTAATATAAGTATCTTAGCACCATTTTTATTCCACTTTTTAATATCTTTCTTAAAATACTTTTCATATCTATCAGCGGGTCTTTCAATTAACTTTGTTTGACAATGTGCATTTTTTGTTATTCTTAACCAATGTGGATGATCATGTGCATTACTAAAATAACTATGATCCATAAAATAAAAATCTTTATTTTCTTTTTTACACCATTTATAAACCTCACCGGACCCTGCTAATATCCCATACATTATTAAAGTTTCTGATGGTAAATTTTTTAAATCTCTCCATTGATATATTTTAAACGGGCCAGGAGTTCCTGATACAAATGCTTCAACATATCTTTGCGTTCTTGGTTTGGTGGTGTGTATTCCTGCTATACTTGTCATTTTACTTCCAATATATCTTGTCTACTTGCTTATGCAATCCATGATCATCAATAATTTTAGAGTTTAAGAATCCTAAATTTTTCATGTATGTATCCATTTCTTTTACATCAGGCATAAGAGGATGATCGGGATCTTTATATAAGTTCACTTCGTTTAAAACATAAGTTGCTCTTTTAAAAATTTCGGGTGATCCTTGTATTACTAAAAGTTCTGCACCTTGTACATCTTGTTTAATAAAATCATACGAAACATCAGCACCAACCAAAGATTCTAGGGTAACCATTTCTCGTACCTCTGTTGAATGTGACGGAAAAGATTCTGATGATCCAAATATATTCGAACCTTTAGTATATGTTATTTTACTTCTATGACTTCCTTTTGTAATTTTTCTTAAATGCATTTTAACTTTTTTATTTTCATTTCCTAACACACCAATAAAAACGTTATTCGCACACTCTTTTAATCTTTCTTTATGTTTTTCTCCTGCTTCAATACAAGTATAATGTGCGTCGGGCCAAAATTGTTTTGCTTGTCTTGTCCATCGTCCATTCCAAGCACCAATATCTAAAATTTTATTTGGGGTAAAGCC
>Ga0257107_1000165_pt1 | contig 24509 bp, 27 predicted proteins | sample LP_taG_2_FD_190178 | JGI IMG/M metagenome (GOLD analysis project Ga0257107, IMG submission 190178) | Marine microbial communities from Northeast Subartic Pacific Ocean, Canada - LP_J_2011_P26_500m | ecosystem: Environmental > Aquatic > Marine > Oceanic | place: Canada: Northeast Subartic Pacific...
GAAGACACTCCACTGGATGAAGTGTCATCAGTTGTTGATGTTCTTCAAACCCCAGCTTTTTTGTGTCGACAAACTAATTTTATATTGAAAGTAGCTGCTCAAAACAAACCAGTTAATATAAAAAAAGGTCAATTTCTATCTCCTTGGGACATGGAGAATGTGGTTAAGAAAGCTAAATCTCAAGGGAATAATAATATATTAGTGTGTGAGAGAGGGTATAGCTTTGGATACAATAATTTGGTCTCTGATATGCGATCTTTAGTGATAATGAAAGAAACCAAATGCCCAGTTATTTTTGATGCAACTCATTCATTGCAATTGCCAGGTGGTAAAGGTAGTGCATCAGATGGCCAAAAAGAATATATTCAACCCTTATCCAGAGCAGCAACTGCGGTTGGTATTGCTGGAATATTTATTGAGACACACCCAGACCCAGACAATGCACTTAGTGATGGACCAAATTCTTTGCCGCTTAATGAACTGAAACCTTTATTAGAACAGTTAATAGTCATTGATGATTTGATAAAAACTAACCCGAATCAATAATTAGGTAAAAATAGTTATGGGAAAGATTAGTTCAATTAGAGCCATTCAAATATTAGATTCAAGAGGTAACCCAACTGTCGAAGCTGTGGTTGAACTAGAGAGTGGAAATATTGGTAGGGCTTCGGTGCCTTCAGGGGCCTCTACCGGCTCCAGAGAAGCTGTGGAGTTAAGAGACGGTAATCAATCAGAATATCTAGGAAAAAGCGTTCACCAGGCAGTGACTAATATTAATACTGAGATTCAAGATGCTCTCTTAGGTCAAATGGTTACAGATCAGGCGACCATCGATAACATCATGATTGAACTAGATGGCACTGACAATAAGTCTAGATTAGGTGCTAATGCATTACTAGCCGTCTCATTAGCATCAGCACATGCAGGGGCAGCCTATAATAAACAAGAGCTATTTCAATATTTATCAGATGGTAATTATAGTTTTCCAGTGCCAATGATGAATATTTTAAATGGCGGTGAACACGCTGATAATAATATTGATATTCAAGAATTTATGATTCTGCCAGTGCAATTTAAGAAGTTCAGTGAAGCATTACAAGCAGGAGTTGAGATTTTTCATGCATTAAAATCAGTCCTAAAACAACAGGGATTGAATACTGCAGTAGGAGATGAGGGAGGATTTGCTCCTAATTTACCCAGTAACCATGCGGCCTTAGAGGCTATTCTTGAAGCCATTCATAAAGCCGGCTTTAATGCTGGTTCTGATATTTATCTCGGTTTAGATGTAGCAAGCACGGAATTATATAGAGAACAAAAGTACCATTTCTCATCTGAAAACAAGTCCTTTGATTCAGTTGAATTCGTCGATTATTTTGACAAACTAGTAGCTAATTATCCCATTATTACAATTGAAGATGGCATGGCTGAGAATGATTGGGAGGGATGGAAAGAACTCACCAAACGATTAGGTAATAAATGTCAGCTTGTTGGTGATGATTTATTTGTTACTAACCAAGCTATTCTTAAGGAAGGTATTGCTAATAAGGTAGCCAACTCTATTTTAATTAAGCCTAATCAAATTGGAACACTAACAGAAACATTTGCAGCAGTTGAGCTCGCAGTTGCAAATCATTACACCACTATTATTTCGCATCGTTCAGGTGAAACGTCTGATAGCACCATAGCTGATATTTCATTAAACTCTAATATTTCACAAATCAAGACCGGTTCTTTATGTCGATCAGACAGAATAGAGAAATACAACCAATTATTGAGAATTGAATCTATTTTAGGTGAACAATCTAATTATCTTGGGGTTAAAGCGTTCAACCCAATACTAGATTTATAGATAGATGAGACTAGTAACTATTGTACTGATAATTCTTTTCTTATTATTACAAGTTGATATTTGGATAAAAAAAGACGGTTATAAAAGAAAGGTAGAATTAGCTGAGATGATTGAAATACAGACAGAAGCTAATAAAGAAATGACAATCCGAAACAATCAATTGCAGCAAGAAATAATTGATTTAAAAAATGGCACAGAAGCCATAGAAGAAAAGGCCAGAACCGAGATGGGGATGATCAAAGAAGGTGAAGAGTTTTACCTGATTGCAAAATAGCTTTTAACGTAGGGAGTATCACAGATGAGCGGTTTGATAGAAACCAATGAGAAAAACGGGATTGTTGAAATACAAATGACAAGAAAACCCGTTAATGCTTTAAACCCAGAACTAGTTACTGGCATTCATCAAGCCATTGATGAGCACACAGATTTGGGAGCCAAAGCATTAATTTTAAGTGGGATGGAAGGAATATTTTCTGCTGGGCTAGACGTGAAAATTCTATTAACTTTATCACGCGAAGACATAGATAGTTTCTTTGAGTCATTCTGGGGGTTGATGGCTAAAATATCCAAAAGCCCCATCCCATTTGTGGCAGCCATTACCGGACATAGTCCTGCTGGGGGGGCTGTTCTAACCACGTTCTGTGATTATAGAATTGCAGCCAGAGGAGATTATAAGATTGGTATGAATGAAGTCTTTGTGGGACTACCTGTTCCAATAATAATTCATAAAGGATTTGCAAGGTTAGTGGGTGAGAATCAAGCCACAATTCTAACTATGCAGGGAAAATTAATGAGTTTTGAATTGGCTGAGAATATTGGATTTCTTAATGAGGTTGTGGACCAAGATGCAGTTGTAGATAGAGCTTTTGAATGGTTAGATAATCTCACCAAGCTGCCAACAAATGCTATGAATTCTACTCGATTAACTGCCAAATCAGAACTTAATGATTTAATTGACAGAGAGCTGAGTTTAATGACCAACTCTTTTTCTGATGGGTGGTTCTCCGATGAGGTTCAGCAACGGATGACATATATTGTAGAAAATCTTTAATTAGGATGAATATATTACTCAGTAATGATGACGGTTATTATGCAAAAGGCATTGTTGGCTTAGCAGAATCTCTAAGTGAATTTGCCAACATCACTATAGTTGCTCCAGAAAATAATAACAGTGGTTCAAGCAGTTCCTTAACACTTAAGAATCCACTCAGAATCAGAAAATACCAAGACAATGGCTATTATGTTAATGGCACTCCTGCAGACTGTGTTTTTCTGGCTTTAACTAAAGTGTTAGATAAAAAACCTGATCTGTTGGTGAGTGGTATCAATCATGGGGCTAATTTAGGCGATGATGTTTTATATTCTGGAACAGTTGGTGCTGCAATGGGTGGTCGATTTAGTGATATTCCCTGCTTAGCTTTATCAACAACCAGCCTTAAACCTAAACATTTAAATGCTGCAATAGAAGCCTCAAAAATTCTTGTTCGGGATCATTTAGCTGAGTTGACATTAAGATCAGCGGTGTTGAATATCAATTTTCCTGATGTCCCTATAGAAGAAATGAAGGGTTATGCGATTACTGAATTAGGCAGAAGATTAATGCCAGATTCATTAAGCAGAAACAGGGACGCTTATGGCGATGAGATTCACTGGATAGGTCCACCACCACCGCCAGAAGCCTCTAATCAGGAAACTGATTTTAACGCCATTGCTAATAACAAGATTTCAATTACACCTTTAGCAACTAATTTGACTAATGTCTCTCAAATTAATGACTTAAAAGATTGGATAGATAAACTTTAAGTAATGAAAAAAATCTTTTCATCAGGTCTTGAATATATACTTCGACAAGCAGCGAAACCTGCTGCCATCTATTTTTTATTTATTTGGAGTTTTGTGGAAGCCTGGTTCATTATTCCCATACCCCCTGATGTTATTTTAGCCCCCATGACGCTTGCAAAACCAAGTAAAGCTTTCTTCTATGCAAATATCACCACCATAAGCTCAATTTTAGGAGGTTGCGTAGGATTTATTATTGGTATGTTTGCTATTGACTACGCAATGGGAATAATTAATACATTAAATTTACAAGATTATTATGACCAAGCTTTAGAATGGTTCTCCGTTTGGGGATCAGCGGTCATATTAATAGCTGGATTTACTATTATTCCATTTAAAGTTTTTACGATCATGGCTGGTGCCATGAAAATGAATTTTTTTCTTTTCTTAATCACCGCAACCCTCTCCAGAGGGGCTAGATTTTATCTCGTGTCTTATGCTGCAAAAATTGGTGGTGAAAAAGGTATGGATGCTATAGTAAAAAATATCGATAAAATTGGTTACTTAATCATCATTATTTTCATAGTTCTCCTAATCATGAGTTATTGATTTATATATGTTAACTAAATTCTTATTATCATTAGCCTTCATACTCCTCATCTATTTTGTAATATCAAGATTACCTAGAGATTAGAGGATTAACATAGTCATAGGGTCTCTGTACTCTGCAGTAAGAACATTGTATGTTCTGCAAGCACTAACAGTGTCCATAACCTCAACTCCAATACCTTTCTTTAATAAGTTTGTTATTAGCGTGTGATTAGGAAAAATCTGCTGTTCTCCTGTACCCAGTAAAACCACTTCGCAATTATTTTCTATGGCTAAATTAAAATCATCAATGCATAATTTATTGGCTGCAGAATGATTCCAAGGTTGGATAACCTCATGATTAAGAATAATTAAGCTGTCGGTGTACCAAACCCCTTTAAATTTAATTTTGTTAGGGCCCCTGGCTTCAATTAATGAGTTATTGGTCTCATTCATATAAAATCATCTATGATTCAACTATTGTATTCATTATATTTTAAATTATATCTCATCGTACACTTATGTCTTTTATTCATGATCTTGTAAAGCTAGATGAACTTTCAGCCAAAACGGAAGAAGGGAAGAGACTTTATCAAACTCCTCAAGGTCAATCATACCCATCAGTAACTACTGTTACAGGCATCTTGTCAAAAGATGATATTCAAGCTTGGCGAATACGTGTAGGGGAAGAAAAAGCTGATCAGATTACCAGAGCTGCTACTTCAAGAGGTAATGAGGTGCATAAATTAGCCGAACTTTATTTAAAAAATGAACTGTTTTCCCAAAGTACTTTATTTGATGAGCCCAAGACCAATAACTATAAAATGTTTGAAGTATTATCTGGTGTTCTAGATAATAAAGTTGGAGTTGTTAGAGCTATTGAAGCACCTTTATACAGTGATGTTTTGAGAGTAGGTGGTCGGGTGGATCTAGTCGCAGAATGGGATAATGAATTAGCTGTTATAGATTTTAAAACCAGTTCTAAACCCAAAAAAGAACACTGGATTGATAATTATTTTATGCAATCATCTGCTTATGCCTTTATGTTTGAGGAATTAACAAAAATTCCTATTAATAAAATTGTTATTGCCATTGCGTTAGAGAACTTAGGGACTCAAATTTTTATTAAGAATGCCAATGACTATATTCAGCAGTTCATAGATTTGAGAAAAACATATGACATAATATCCAATGAGTAAAGGATTTAGCATGGATGAAACGCAAATAAAAACATTGTTAAGCGAGTTAACGGATCGCTTTAACTCTCTTAGGGGGTATCTTTGACTACGAGAATAAAACCTCTCGTTTACATGCTGTTTTAGAATCACTCAATGATCCTGAGGTCTGGGATGACAGAGAACTTTCCCAGACACTAAATCAGGAGCGTGCGTTATTAGAGAAAACGTTAAATCAACTCCAAACAATAACAAACCGTCTTGAGGATGCACAAGTCCTATTGGAATTAGCCATCAATGAGAGTGACGATGAGACGTTAAGTGATTTAGGCACAGAATTACAACTTTGTAACACAGAGATCAGCCAGCTGGAGATCCAGAGGATGTTTTCAGGGGAAATGGATACCTCCAATGCATTTTTAGATATACAAGCAGGATCTGGCGGTACTGAGGCTCAAGATTGGGCAAACATGCTGTTGAGAATGTATCTTAGGTGGTGCGAGTCAAATGATTTTAAAGCCGAACTCATTGAAACTTCAGTCGGTGAAGTGGCTGGAATAAAAAGCGCAACTATTCATATTTCTGGTAATTTTGCCTTCGGGTGGTTGAGAACAGAATCAGGTGTTCATCGTTTGGTTAGAAAATCACCTTTTGATTCAGGCAACCGAAGGCACACTTCGTTTGCAGCAGTGTTTGTTTCTCCAGAAATTGAAGATAATTTTGAAATTGATTTGGATCCAAGTGACTTGAGGATCGATGTCTATCGTGCCAGTGGCGCCGGCGGCCAACACGTTAACACCACCGAATCTGCTGTAAGAATTACCCACCTTCCAAGTGGAACAGTCGTGCAGTGTCAAAACGATCGGTCACAACATAAGAATAAAGCCACCGCCATGAAACAAATGAGAGCCCGTCTTTTTGAACTTGAGCATCAGAAAAGAATGGATAAGGCCCAGGCGGTCGAAGACACTAAAGCTGATATTGGTTGGGGAAGTCAAATCAGATCTTATGTTTTAGATCAATCAAGAGTTAAAGATCTAAGAACGCAAATTGAATCCAGTAATCCAGAAGCTATACTGGACGGTAATATTAATAAATTTCTAGAAGCGAGTCTTAAGCAAGGCATTTAATTTAAGGGACCTAATGACAGACAAAAAAGAAGATCAGAATAAATTAGTTGAGGAACGGCGTAACAAGCTAACTGCTCTTAGGGAGTCAGGGTTTAATTTCCCCAAATCCATTGCCATTAGTAGTTTTTCCAAAGATTTAAATGATGAATTCGAAAAATCCACTAAAGAGGAACTGGAAAAACTGAACAAAGAAGTTGCTATTGCCGGCAGGATGATGGCTAAACGGGTAATGGGTAAATCTAGTTTCTCTAAAATTAAAGACGGAACTGGTTCAATTCAAATCTTCCTTAATTCGATGAATTTATCCAAAGAACTTTATGACCAATTCAAGACAGCTGATGTTGGTGATATTTTTTGGGTTAAGGGCACGTTATTTAGAACTAAAACTGATGAGTTAACAATTAATATCCAGGAAATGGAATTACTGACTAAATCTTTAAGGCCTTTACCTGAAAAATATCATGGACTGACTGACACTGAAACCAGATATCGTAAAAGATATCTAGATCTGATTATGTCAGAAGAGAGTAGAACTGTTTTTGAGGATCGATCAAAAATTATTACCACCATCAGAAGCTATCTCAACCAACAAGATATCCTAGAAGTTGAAACACCTATGATGCACCCTATAGCTGGTGGAGCTATCGCAAGACCATTTGTAACTCATCATAATACTCTTGACAGAGATTTTTATCTGAGAATTGCGCCAGAACTTTACTTAAAGCGACTAGTGGTGGGCGGCATGGAAAGAGTTTATGAAATTAATCGATCTTTCAGGAATGAAGGTGTGTCCACTCAGCATAATCCCGAATTTACCATGCTTGAGCTTTATCTAGCCTACGCGTCCTATGAGGATATTATGAAACTTGTAGAAGAAATGGTTATAAAAATTGCTGAAGATCTAAATGGCTCAACAATGATCAAATATCAGGATCAAGAATATGATTTGTCTGGTCCATATCAACGCATGACTCTGGAGGAATCAGTAATACAATTTAATCCTGACATGGATGCTAATAAGCTAAGAGATCAAGATTACCTATTAAATATTTGTAAAAAACTTAAAATAAAAGCTGATAAAAATACAACTGCAGGAAAATTACTCTTTGAAATATTTGAGAAAACTGTTGAAGATTATTTAATTGAGCCCACTTTTATTACTGCTTATCCAAAAGATGTTTCACCTTTATCAAGGGCCAATGATGAAGACTCATGGCTTGTTGATCGTTTTGAGTTTTTTATAGCCGGAACAGAATTAGCAAATGGTTTTCAAGAACTAAATGATCCTGATGATCAGTCAGATCGTTTTAAGGCTCAAGTAAAGGAGAGGGACAGTGGAGATGATGAAGCTATGGTTTATGATGAAGATTATATAGAGGCATTAGAGTATGGAATGCCTCCAACCTCAGGTCTTGGAGTTGGAATTGATCGATTGGTTATGCTTTTTACTAACAGTCCTTCAATTAGAGATGTCTTATTTTTTCCTCATATGAGAGACAAAAGTTAACCAATATCATGATTAATAGAACAATTTTTGTTGTCGTATCAATCATACTTCTGACTGCTGTGTTCCTTATTAGCCCAGCACAAATTCCTGTAATTATTTTTAAAGCTAGCTTGGTAACACTTGCAGCCATTCTGGGTTACTGGATTGACTACTTATTATTTCCACATATGAGGCCAGGAATAATTGATAAAATTGAACAAGATCCAATCATAAGAGCTTCAATTGCAATAAGAAGAGCAATTATAATTTTTGGAACAATTCTGGGTATATCAATGGCACTCTAATGAGATCCTTCTTAGTATTCATTTTCTTATTTCTTATTTCTAAACCAATATTTGCTGAAGTACCCAAAGAAAGTCTGAAATATAAAAGAGATTTAATTAGGCATTCGAGAATAATATGGGGCTTGAATGCTCCAGTTCCTCTCTTTGCGGCTCAAATACACCAAGAGAGCTCTTGGAATCATTTAGCTAAAAGTAAATATGCAAAGGGCTTGAGTCAATTTACTGGCAGTACAGCCGCATGGATCATAAAGATTTTTCCAGAGCTTGAAAATGCTAATGTTTACAATCCTATTTGGTCCATAAGAGCTATGTTACTTTATGATAGATGGCTACATGAAAGGATAAGTTCATCTGGAGAATGTAATCAATGGGCAATGATTCTGAGCTCGTATAATGGTGGCTTAACTTGGTTAGAAAAAGATAAGGAAATGACTAAAAATAATAATAAAGATCCAGAAACTTGGTGGAATAATGTAGAAAATTATAGCTCAAGATCTAACTGGGCTTATCAAGAAAATCGAGATTATCCAAAAAAAATTATTTTTCTACATCAGCCTAAATATCTTAATTGGAGTGGAAAATATATTTGTGAAGATTCAAATGAATAAAATCAGAAAAGGTTTTTAATTATTTTCAATCTTTAAATTAATCTGAACTATATATGAGTATGAAATACTGGATTCTGGATAGTGAATCACAAGAACACGCTCAGTAATTAAAAAAATAAACTAAATAAGCCCAGGCAGTCAGGGGCTTAAATCTCTCGGGTGTGCCATATTATTTTCCTATTAAATAGCAGTTTTTTGAGTTTCTCGTATAATCCTTTTTTTTACGCATCACTATGAAAACAAATTATTTAAGAAATATTGCCATTATTGCCCATGTTGATCATGGCAAGACAACTTTGGTTGATAAGTTGTTGAAGCAAACCAATACGCTGGACCGAAAGAAGCTTTCTGAAGAAAGAGTCATGGACTCCAATGACCAAGAGAAAGAAAGAGGAATCACCATACTCGCAAAAAATACCTCTATTAATTGGAATGACTATCGAATCAATATCGTTGACACACCAGGTCATGCAGATTTTGGTGGAGAAGTAGAACGAGTATTATCGATGGTGGATTCAGTTTTGTTACTTGTGGATGCTGTTGATGGGCCTATGCCACAAACTCGCTTTGTGACTCAGAAGGCATTTGAGAAAGGTTTAAATCCCATTGTTGTTATTAATAAAGTTGATCGTCCAGAAGCTCGACCATTTTGGGTTCTGGATCAAGTATTTGATTTATTTGATCGACTTGATGCAACGGATGATCAATTGGACTTCCCAGTTATTTATACTTCTGCACTGCAAGGAACTTCTGGTCTAGATCCAGAGAAACTAGATGAAAATATGGATCCTTTGTTAGAAATTATTACCACTAAAGTTAAACCACCTGACGTGAATGTTAATGGGACATTGCAAATGCAAATTAGTGCATTGGACAGTAATAGCTATGTTGGTGTCATTGGAATAGGGCGGATTACTCGTGGGCAATTAAAGCCCAATGCAAACGTTGTGGTTATTGACCGAGAAGGCAACAAGAGAAAAGAAAGAGTTCTTCAAGTTATGGGCCATCAAGGACTTGAAAGAGTTGAGGTGGATTTAGCAGAAGCAGGAGACATTGTTTGTATTACCGGAATCAACAAGTTAAATATATCCGATACCATTTGTGATCCAGAAAGTATTGAAGCTCTCCCAGCATTATCTGTTGATGAGCCAACCGTGAGCATGACTTTTTTGGTTAACGATTCTCCAGTTGCCGGATTGGAAGGAAAATTTATTACTTCAAGAAAAATTAAAGAGCGGCTGGATCAAGAATTATTACATAACGTGGCACTCAGGGTAGAAGACGGAGAATCCTCAGATAGATTTATTGTTTCAGGACGAGGAGAATTGCACTTATCGGTCCTCATTGAAACCATGAGAAGGGAAGGTTTTGAATTGGGAGTGTCTAAACCTGAAGTGATACAAAAAGAAGTAAATGGAGAGATTCATGAACCTTTTGAGCAAATAGTGATTGATATAGAAAGTAAACATCAAGGTTCAATCATGGAAGAGATGGGACCGAGAAAGGCTGATTTACAAAGCCTAGAACCCAATAGTAATGGAAGAGTAAAGCTCGAATTCATTGCACCATCCAGAGGCATGATTGGATTTCGATCTCATTTTTTAACAATAACCAGCGGGACCGGGATTATGACCAGTATCTTTGATCACTATGGCCTAGTTAAGATGGGCGATCTGGCTAAACGTCAAAATGGAGTTATGGTGTCTATGGTTCCAGGAAAAACATTGGCCTATTCTTTGTTTAATTTACAAAATAGAGGCAGTCTTTTTGTTGGGCATGGTTTGGAAATTTATAAGGGGCAAGTGGTGGGGCTTCACTCAAGGAATAATGATCTTGTGGTTAATCCAACAAAAGCAAAACAACTTAATAATATCAGAGCTGCTGGTACCGATGAAAATCTTATCTTGGTTCCACACATAAAACACACACTGGAGCAAGCGCTTGAGTTTATTGAAGAAGACGAACTGGTTGAAGTTACTCCAAAGTCGATTCGTATTAGAAAGAAAACCGGTTGGAAGCTAACGTCTACCAAGGCATAGAAGTGTTGTCGCAATTGGAAACATAAAGGAAATGATTTTAATCAATTATGTTCACAGCCTTAGTTCTAATGACGTTAACAAAGTAGTGAATTAGAAATTATATTAAACAAGCTAATTGAGATTAACTTTGCATCCATTTATTGATAAATTTTTATCAGCATCATTAATATTAATGACTGCTAATGCATGACAAATATTATTATTTCTAGCTGAAATAACAACAGAGCCTACTTTTTTATCAATATTTCTCACTTCAATTTGGGGAGAAAGGAAATCGTCAGTTTCAATTTCTAGTTGGTACATCCTCTGCTTTATTTTTCCTCGATGTTGGACTCTTGCTACAACCTCCTGGCCTGTGTAGCAACCCTTAGTGAAACTAATTGCATTTAAATCATCTAGATTTAACATCTGAGGAATATATTTTAGAGAATTAATCTTACTGATCAGTGGTATTCCAGTGTTTATATCCTGAATAATCCAATCTTCTTTATTAATCGTATGGAATTTTTTTCCTTCATCGAGATCAGATAATAGAATTAATCTACTGTCATCATTAGCTAGCGGTCTTAGAGATTGATTTTTGGATTGTATTAATGATTGATCAGAATTGTTTTTTTTAGTTACATTAATTCCAAAAATATTTATTTCTTCCTTGCTTAGGTAAACCTTAGATCTGAGGATGTATCGACTTAAGCATGTGATTAGATCATCAGTTAAATCTGAGCTTAGAATGAGATAATAAGCCTCATTCCAAGTTTGAATTAAAGCAGTTGCAAGCACTCTTCCTTGTGGGTTACAAAATGAAGTGAGGTGTAAAAGGTCATTATTTATTGTTTCTGTGCTTTGAGTCATTTGACCCTGAAGAAATTCACTCGCGTCTTCCCCTGAGACTTTTATTACCGATAGATGTTCTAGTTTATCCATAAATCCTATTGATGAATTAAATCGAATGTTAAAAACAATGCTTGAATGATCTTCTTTAAGTATAATTGATCCAGTTAAACATACCAAAATATGGCTAAAAATAATCAACCCTTATCACCACACCTGAGTGTTTATAAATGGCAGGTTACAAACACATTATCTATTCTGCATAGATTCTCAGGTGTTTTGCTTTTTTTAGCTGCCATTGACTTCTCGATCTGGTTAGCCTCAATAGCTATGGGTGAAAATTCTTATGCCCTTATTTCAAGTGTGTTTTCAAGTCGGCTAGTATTAGCCATTTGGGTAGCGGTTTCTTTTTCATTTTTTTATCACTCACTAAATGGTCTTAGACATCTTGTTTGGGATTTTGGTAAAGGGTTTGAGACTCATCAAGTGAAGTATTCTGGTTTTATAGTTGTTGTTTTAACCTTAGTTCTAACCTCATGTTTCTGGTTTCTTTTATTAACCAAACACTCTTTATAAAATGAAAATAGTAAATCGATTTCTTAATTTATTATGCCTTTCAAGATTTGAGCATGCTCGTGGTCATTGGCGAAGCCAAAGAGAGACAGCAGTTATATTATTTATATTAACCGTTTGGTTTATTTACCAATTACTTTTTGTTTTAAATAGCTTTGATTTTATTGAAGTACAAACATGGGCAACAGATCCACTTAATGCTTTGATTATTGTTATGACTTCTCTTTATATGATTTACCATGCAGAACTAGGTGTTCAAGTTATTATTGAAGACTATGTTTCTGAAAACAGATCACAATTAATTCTTTTGTATATTTTAAGATTCTTTAGGATTTGTGTTGTCTTAACTACTCTCATTTCAATGTTTTTTATAGTGTATGAACGTTAGACCTATCAAGGAAATAAAGTTTTATGAATAGTCAGTATGAATTAATAGAGCATCAACATGATGTTGTCGTTATAGGAGCTGGAGGCTCAGGTCTAAGGGCGACACTCGGTTTAGTAGAAGCTGGTTTGGACACTGCGTGCATAACAAAAGTGTTTCCCACTCGAAGTCATACTGTTGCAGCTCAGGGTGGGATCAGTGCAGCTTTAGGTAATATGGGTGATGATGATTGGCGATGGCATATGTACGATACTGTTAAGGGTTCTGATTGGTTGGGAGACCAAGATGCAATAGCTTATATGTGTAAAGAAGCTGCTCCTGCAGTGCTTGAGTTAGAACGATACGGTATTCCATTTTCAAGAACATCAGACGGTAAAATCTACCAAAGAGCATTCGGCGGAATGACCACTCATTTTGGTGAAGGCATTGCTCAAAGAACTTGTGCAGCAGCTGATAGAACCGGTCACGCAATGTTGCACACTCTCTATCAGCAATCGATTAAAAATAAGGCTGAGTTTTTTATTGAGTTCTTTGCTTTGGAATTGATTATGGATCAGGGAAGATGCCGAGGTGTAATTGCCCTTGAAATGGCAACGGGCCATATTCATGTTTTTAAAGCCCAGAAAGTCATACTAGCCACAGGTGGTCATGGAAGGGCTTACTTCTCTTGTACGGCTGCGCACACGTGCACTGGTGATGGTTCAGGAATGGCGCTAAGAGCAGGATTACCTCTTCAAGATATGGAATTTGTACAATTCCACCCAACCGGTATTTACGGAGTAGGCTGCTTAATCACAGAAGGCGTAAGAGGAGAGGGAGGTTTTTTGACTAATTCTGATGGAGATCGTTTTATGGAACGCTACGCTCCTAATGCCAAGGACTTAGCTTCAAGAGATGTGGTTAGTCGCTCAATGACTATGGAAATACTCGAGGGTCGAGGTATTGGCGACAAAAAAGACCATATTAATCTTAATCTTCAACATCTAAGATCAGAGGTCATTGAGGAACGACTGCCTGGAATTGCTGAATCAGCAAGGATATTTGCTGATGTTGATGTTACTAAAGACCCAATTCCAGTCATCCCTACAGTGCATTATAACATGGGTGGGGTCCCCACAAATATACACACCGAGGTGATAACTAAGAATGCAGCAGGTCAAATGGAAATCATAGATGGGTTAATGGCAGTGGGTGAAGCAGCCTCAGTGTCTGTTCATGGAGCAAACCGTTTAGGTTCAAACTCCCTTCTTGATTTAGTAGTGTTTGGAAGAAAAGCTGCACAACAATGTGCTGAAACAATCGTCAAGGGTAAAAATACTGAACCACTGCCTCAGGAACAGATTGATATGGCATTGGCTAAGCTTGATTCAATTCGATATGCCAGTGGCTCTATACCGACAGCTGAAATTAGAAATGAAATGCAACAGATTATGCAACAACATGCTTCTGTTTTCAGAACTGAAGGGCTTTTGAAAGAGGGGGTGGAAAAATTATCAACATGTTTAAACTCTTTTGGAGATGTCTCAGTAACTGATCGAGGGTTGGTATGGAATACTGATTTAATTGAAACTCTAGAATTAGAAAATCTTCTTGGTCAAGCAATTATAACCATGAATTGTGGATTAGTCAGACAAGAGAGTAGAGGGGCACATGCAAGAGATGATTATCCTGATCGTGATGATGAAAATTGGCTTGTTCATAGTCTAGGTTGGTTAGACAGTAATAATAAAACTCGTGTTGACTCTTCACCCGTTCATCTTGATACTAACTCTGATGAAGTTGAATCAATTCCCTTAAAGACTAGAGTCTACTAAGAGGAGGATCCTTAGATGGCTGAATTTACACTACCTAAAAACTCAAAAGTGACTAAAGGTAAGGTCTATGAAACACATACAGATACTAAAAATATTAGGACGTTTCATGTCTATCGATACGATCCCTCTGAAGACTCAAACCCAAGGGTAGACACTTACGAAATATCACTCGACCAATGCGGACCAATGGTTCTCGATGCGTTGATTAAAATTAAAGCAGATTATGATGCGTCCCTAGCCTTTAGACGATCTTGTAGAGAAGGTATTTGCGGGTCCTGCTCACATAATATAAATGGAGTTAATACATTAGCTTGCACACAACCAATAAAAGATATCAAAGGTGATATAAGTATTTACCCCCTTCCACATATGAATGTGGTCAAAGATCTAGTCGTTGATTTAACTGACTTTTATAAAGGGTATGCATCGGTTGAACCTTGGTTAAAAACTAATTCAGAAGCACCCGAAGGAACTGAACGCCTCCAAACTAAAGAAGATCAAGAAAAAATTGATAAACCATCTGCTTGTATTCTATGTGCATGTTGTTCAACAGCTTGTCCTAGTTATTGGTGGAACGGTGATAAATATCTTGGGCCTGCAGCTTTACTTGCTTCATATAGGTGGTTACAAGATAGTCGAGATGAGGCTAAAGAGGAGCGCTTAAAGGAGCTTAATGATTCTTCTAAACTTTATAAATGCCATACCATCATGAACTGTTCACTTGCTTGCCCTAAAGATTTGAACCCAGGCCAAGCAATTGCCGAAATTAAGAAAATGATTGCAACTCAGGATTTGAATGACTGAGAGTAATCTTGAATTGTCCAAAATTAAATGGCGATGCAGAAGAGGTACAAAAGAGTTAGACTTTCTTCTCCTCGCTTACTTTAACCAAAAATACACAACAGCAGACCAAGAGGATAAAGAGGCATTTCTTCGTTTATTAGAATTACAGGATCCTTCTATAATTGATTATTTTGCAAAACCTAAGAAAATCAAGGATCAAAAGATCCAAAAAATCATTTCAGACATTCTGGGTGATGTGGAGTCTTATCAGATCAAATGAAGAATAATAGAAACTTCTCAATTATTGCCCATATTGATCACGGAAAATCCACTCTTGCAGATCGATTAATTCAACTCTGTGGTGGTCTTGCTGAAAGAGAGATGACTGAGCAGGTACTTGACACAATGGAACTTGAACAGGAACGTGGTATCACAATAAAAGCACAAAGTGTTTGTTTAGATTATAAGGCTGAGAATGGTGAAAACTATGTTTTCAATTTGATAGATACTCCGGGTCACGTTGATTTTTCATATGAGGTTTCAAGATCTTTAGCTGCTTGCGAGGGTGCTTTATTAGTTGTTGATGCATCTCAAGGTGTAGAGGCTCAATCTGTTGCAAACTGTTATAGTGCAATTGAGCAGGGCCTTGAGATTATTCCCGTGATTAATAAAATTGATTTACCAGCCGCTGATCCCGATAAAGTTATAAAAGATATTCAAGACATTATAGGAATTGAGGTCAATGACCCTATTTTAATTAGTGCAAAAACTGGGGAAGGCGTTGATTATTTAATGGAAAGAATTGTTTCCACAATACCCCCGCCTGAGTCTAACGATAATGAGAAGTTAGAGGCTTTAATTATAGACTCCTGGTTTGATAAATACCTTGGCGTTGTGTCCTTATTACGAATTATGAATGGAGCAATCTCTGCAGGTGATAGAATCAAAGTTATATCCACTGGTCAAGAATACACGGTTAATGAACTGGGTGTTTACACACCTAAAATTAAGAATAAAAAATCACTGGCAGCTGGGGATGTGGGGTTCTTGGTCGCTGCCATTAAAGACATTTACGGAGCGCCTGTAGGGGACACAATAACTCAAGCAAAAAATCCTTCTCTCAAACCATTGCCTGGTTTTAAAACCATACAACCCAAAGTGTTTGCAGGCCTTTATCCTGCTGTTTCTGAAGACCTGGAAGCTTTTAGAGAAGCTTTGGATAAACTGAAACTAAATGATGCATCGTTGCATTTTGAACCTGAATCCTCCTCAGCTCTTGGTATTGGCTTTAGGTGTGGGTTTCTAGGAATGTTGCACATGGAGATTGTGCAAGAAAGATTAGAACGTGAATACGATCTAGATCTAGTCACCACATCACCAACTGTGGTCTATGAAGTGGAAAAAACCAACGGTGACGTGATACAGATTGATAACCCAGATTCATTGCCTTTAATGAATAGCGTTAGAGAAATACGTGAACCCATTGTCGAGGCTACCCTTCTTTTACCTCCAGAGTTTGTCGGTAATGTTATTCAACTGTGTGAATCAAGAAGAGGTATTCAAAAGAAATTACAATATTTGGGTCGACAAGTAGTTTTAGATTATGAATTACCATTAGCAGAAGTTGTGCTTGATTTTTTTGATCAGCTCAAATCTATCTCTAAAGGATATGCATCCTTTGATTACACCTTTTTGAGATTTCAGGCAGATCAACTTGTGCGTTTAGATATTCTGGTTAATCGTGAGAAAGTTGATGCATTCTCTATAATTATTCATCGCGATAATGCTGCCCAAAGAGGTCGAAAAATTATAGAAAAACTAACCAAGATTATTCCTAGGCAAATGTTTGAAGTGGCCCTGCAAGCAGCAATTGGAGCAAAAATAATTGCTAGAGGTAATGTCAAAGCGTTTAGAAAAAATGTAACTGCTAAGCTCTATGGCGGAGATGTAACCAGAAAAATGAAATTACTTAAGAAACAAAAAGCGGGAAAGAAACGAATGAAGCAATTTGGTTCTGTTGAGATTCCACAAGAGGCTTTTTTGTCGATTATGAAAAAAGACAGTTCCAGAAATTCATAATTTATTCACAAAAGGACCTTATTTATCTTATTAATCAATTTATAATCTAGGTATGACATTCGATTTTCAGACAATTTTATTCTTTATCATCTTAATCTTGGGGTTAATTTGGGTTGTGGGACGTTTCTACTTGAAAAACACTTCAAGTATTGTAGAAATTTCAGAAGCCTTGTTTCCGATCTTATTGCTTATCTTTATATTTAGATCATTCATCTATGAACCTTTTAGAATTCCCTCAGCGTCAATGATGCCAACTCTGGTAAAAGGAGATTTTATTATTGTCAAAAAATTTGCCTATGACTTAAGACTACCGGTGGTCGGCAAATCAATTCTTACCATCAATGAACCTGTAAGAGGAGATGTTGTGGTGTTTGATTTCCCTTGTGATACTTCGATTAAATACATTAAACGGTTAATTGGTTTGCCGGGTGATGAAATTATCTATAAGGACAAACAATTAACAGTTAATGGGGTATCAGTAAAAAGTAAGTATGAATCTGTTTATAAGAACCCTAAACAATATGGATCCCATGTCTATATAGAAACATTAGATGTTAGAGAGCATACCCTATTGCTTACCCCTTCTAGAAGAGGAAGAGAAGGAACATTTACTGTCCCTGAGGGGCATTTCTTTTTTATGGGTGATAATCGTGATAACAGCATGGATAGTAGATTCGAATGCCCTGGTTTTGTTCCTAGAGACCACATTGTGGGTACAGCCACCAGAATATGGTTTAACTGGGATTTTAGTTCCTTCCCTGAATGGAATAGAGTTGGTGACAAGATTGAATAATCTGCCCCCGTATTTTGAATAACAAATCAAAACAACAATGGTGCAAGAAAACTCTTGGCTATAGTTTCAAAGATAGTTCGTTATTAGATCTGGCTTTGACCCACAGAAGTCACTCTAAAGACAATAATGAACGATTAGAATTCTTAGGCGATGCCGTCCTAGATTTGATATTGAGCGATACCTTATATCGAGAATATTCATTAATGGATGAAGGTAATTTAAGTCGAATGCGTGCTTCAATAGTTAATGAAAAATCCTTATCACTGGTGGCAAGTCAGTTACTGATTAATGAATATTTAATATTGGGACAAGGGGAAATGACTTCAGGCGGGAGTCAAAGGGATTCAATTTTAGCAAACACCTTAGAAGCCATCTTGGGCGCTATCTTTGTTGATGGAGGTTATCATTCAGTTGAAACCATCATTCTCAAAATATTCAAACATAGCATCGATTCAATTGACCCTGAATCTGACTACAAAGATAGTAAAAGTCAATTACAAGAATTGTTACAACAACAGCAAAAAGATTTACCTCAATATCAATTAATTGAGACCACTGGCGATAAACACGACCAACAGTTTTTTATTCAGTGCGTTGCTGACGATGGCAATATTATTACCACGGCAACTGGCAAAAACATTAAGACCGCAGAACAAGAGGCTGCTTCTAAGGCCTTGAAAAAACTCATCAATGACTAAGAAGGTCAATAAAAGTGGTTATGTCGCTGTTCTGGGAAGGCCGAATGTTGGTAAATCAACTCTAGTTAACGCACTGGTGGGTGAGAAAGTCTCAATAGTGACTTCAAAACCTCAAACCACACAATTAAATATTTTGGGCATTTTGCATAATAGAGAATCACAAATCGTTTTTATTGATACTCCAGGATTGTTGTCTGAAAGACAAATGAAATATAATTCAAAAGCGCTCAATAGAGAGGCTGTGAATGCTTTATCACAAGCAGATCTAGTGTTAATGGTGGTTGAAGCAAATATCTGGAAAAGAGCAGATGACTATATTCTTGAACACCTCAAAGAAATTAACACCAACGCAATATTAACGGTTAATAAGGTGGATCGTTTTAAAAATAAAAACAGCATCCTTGATTTCCTAAAAGATCATTCAAATAACAGTCAGATTATTGAAACGGTTCCTGTGTCAGCTCTTTATAATAAAAATCTTTCTCGTCTTACCACAGTTATTGAAAGACACTTACCGATTCAAACGCCTAAATATAAAGAAGGCATGATTACTGATAAGGACACAGATTTTCGGATAACAGAGATCATGCGTGAACGATTAATGCATCATCTAAGAGATGAGTTGCCTTATAGTGTTGAGTGTCAACTGGATCATTTTGATGATAAGAAAAAGATTGTAATGATTGATCTTATGATTAGAACTCAAAAACCTGCCCATAAAAAAATCATCATCGGTAAAGCCGGTAAATTGCTAAAGGTAATTGCTACAGAAGCACGCTTAGAAATTGAAAATCTTCTGAACAAGAAAGTTTTTCTTAGCACTCAAGTAAGATCAGTTAAAAAAGGTAAATCCCTAAGGGCATGATGTCTAATCAAATCATTGAGAACGAGCCTGCCTACCTAATGCATCAACGCCCCTTCTCAGAGAGTAGCCAAATTATTAATCTATTTTCTCGTCACTTTGGGCGTGTCGATCTGATCGCAAAGGGATCGAAAAGACCCAAGTCTAAGTTTAAGTCATTTTTGCAACCGTTTATGCCAATTTTGGTTTCTTGGTCAGGTCGGTCTCAATTAAAGACGTTGAGAAATATTGATATAAATATAAAACAAAAAACAACTCTACCGAATAAACAGTTAATGTCAGCTTTTTATTTAAATGAGCTGATTCTTTCTCTTTTAACCACAGCCGACCCTTACCCGGAACTCTTTGATTGCTATGCTTTAACCATCGATAAGCTAAGTGATGTTGATTCCAGTGAAGCAGTGTTAAGAACCTTTGAAATAAACCTACTGAGTCAAATAGGCTATGCCATTAACTTTCAAACAGAAGCCATGTCTTCTAATGATATTGAGGCTGAGCAAGTTTATCGGTTTGTCGTTGAGGAGGGTTTTATTCGCTCTAACACAAAAACCCCTCATCATTCTCTGATCAAAGGCTCGATTATTAAAGCAATAAAGAGAGGCGATTACTCAACCTCTCAGATTTTAAAAGCTGCTAAGAAGATTACTAGGGAATCTATAAAATATCATTTATCAGGAAAAGAGCTCAATACCAAGAAAGTCTTCAGATCAATTCATAAATCCAATTAAAGGCTTAAAGCTTTCTAACCATGATCGTTCCAAACTGAACCTGATTAAAATCCTCACATTCAATTCTGTCTAAAGTTGCAGTAACTAAATCAATCATCCTCTGACTATTTCCACAAACTATTTCTAGAGGTATTTGCTCTTGATTAAGTAAAACAAAGTTTTCCACTTTTAAGTCAACATCACTATGTTTTATACCGTGAAGATCTAATGTTTTTAATTTCAATAGAGAATCTCCTCCAATCCAATAACAATTAATGATATGTTAATGTCGTAAATTAAAAAAACCAATGAGTAAAAATAAGAAAAGTAAATCACCGGTTACCGGTCAAGAGTATCAAGCCAGTTCTGAACCACGATACACTGGTATACCTAGCTTCATGAGAAGCCCCATAGCCACATCCTTGGATGCATTAAATATTGCTTTAGTTGGGGTTCCCTATGATGGGGGAGTAACTAATCGAGCAGGCGCTAGACATGGGCCTCGTGAGATGAGAAATCAATCGAGCTTTATGAGAGGTTATCACCATGTCACCAGAGTTAATCCCTTTGAACAGGCAAGTATTGCCGATGTGGGCGATGTCATCTTTTCAGAACAATTTAACCATCAAGCGGTGGTGGATGATATCACCAATTTTTTCAGCTTAATAAAAAAAGCCGGCGTCATACCTCTCAGTGCTGGTGGGGATCACTCCATTACTTATCCAATCTTTCGTGGTATAGCAAAAGACGGCCCCATAGGCATGATTCATATTGATGCTCATACTGACACCTGGGGTGAGATATGGGGAACTAAGTTTCATCATGGCTCTCCTTTTCGATTAGCTGTTGAAGACGGTCTATTAGATCCTAAGAGAACCATTCAAATAGGTATAAGAGGAGCTCAAAGTTTTCTAGACGGCATTGATTTCTCCTTGTCCTCAGGAATGCGAGTGGTTTTTATTGAAGAGTTTAATGACATGGGTGTAAAAAAAGTAATAGAAGAGGCTAGACAAGTTGTTGGTGATGGGCCAGTTTACCTCTCTTTTGATGTTGATGGTCTTGACCCAGTTTACGCACCAGGAACAGGCACACCTGAAGTAGGGGGTATAACGACTCTTGAAGCACAACAATTCTTAAGAGGCTTGATGGGGCTTAATTTTGTTGGTGGGGATGTGGTTGAAGTTGCTCCTCCGTTTGACCCAACGGGTAATACCGCATTAGTTGGAGCAACAATTATGTATGAGATTCTGTGTTTGTTTGCAGACCGATTCAAAGATTAATCGTTAATACATTGAGTAAACAAATAGAATGCATTTCTAATCCTTTTCGTTCAGAGTCTAAGCTTAACGCTGAGAGTAATAGCCAAGCTTATCATTTCCATAAAACTCTCCCAGGTTATAAACCCACCCCATTGGTCAGTTTAAAAAACCTTTCCAATCAACTAGGCATCCAGGAAATTTTAGTCAAAGATGAAAGTCAGCGACTAGGATTAAATGCTTTTAAGGTGTTAGGTGCAAGCTATGCAATGGCTTTGGAAATTCAAAGAATTCTTGGTTTTAAAAACACTCCACTGACTTACGAGACTATAAAAAAAGAACACCAGGCTATTAAAAATATGACCTTTGTCACTGCAACTGACGGTAACCATGGAAGGGCTGTGGCTTGGTCTGCCAAGCATTTCGGATGCAAGGCAGTGGTGTATATGCCTGAGGGCACCTCTGACTTTCGTCTACAAGCAATACAGCAACTTCATGCCAACGCTGAGATCACTGATGTTAATTACGATGAAACTGTCAAGTATGCCGAATCACAAGCACTGACAAATAACTGGATTTTATTACAAGATTCATCATGGCCTGGATATGTGGATGTGGCAAAACACATTATGATGGGGTACTCAACCATGGTTGAAGAATTCATTGAACAAACATCGGATTGGCCCACTCACGTGATTGCCCAAGCGGGGGTTGGCTCATTTGCGGCCTCAATATTCGCTTGTTTCTCACAAACAAACAAGGCAAAACCAAAATTAATACTGTTAGAACCCACCGGTGCTGCTTGTTTTTTTAATTCGATAAAAATCGGTGATCGACAACCACATTTAACCCAAGAATTGAATACTATCATGGCAGGACTTTCATGTGGATTACCAAGTGTTCTTGCTTGGGATATTATTACCCAAGTAACTGATGTCTTTTCTGTTTGTGACGATGAATTAGCCTTCCAAGGCATGCGATTGTTCGCAAATCCTAATCAAGGCGATCCGTTGATTGTTTCCGGTGAGAGTGGGGCGGTGCCACTCGGTTTTATTCATGAGGTCTGTACCAATAAAAGATACACTCCCATGAAAAATCTCCTCGAGCTTGATAGTTCATCGACAGTATTAATGTTTTCTACAGAAGGCGATACTGACCCGGAGTTATACGCGAAGATTCTTCGATAAGGATAAATAAACTAATTAGATAAATTTAAAAAAGTTCCATAATCATACATCGAGCCGATCCGCCTCCATATTTTTCAATGGTTTTAAGGTCAGAATGTATAATTTTGATGAAATGCTCATTTAAAACATTAAGTTGTGAAGAATCATAACCCTCAAAAGCCGAAGTCGACATGATTAGATTCAGGTTATTATTAGTGTCTTTAATTTCGATACAGTTGCCACAATAGTCTAATAATTGTTGACTAGAAATTTCCTGTATTCGATGAGTGTGAGACAGTTCATTAATAACATTATTAGCTCCAACTTTTATTGCTTCACTGCAAACTACAGCTAATTCTGTCCCAATGTACATCATTACATCACTATGATAAATAGGATTACCTGTATGACTCTGAGTCTCAAAAACAATTAATTCATAATTTTGTTCTTTTGCCCATTTAATCGCTAGCTCTTCGTTAGATCTTGTTGAAATACCCATATAGGCTTTACGATTTACTCTATCAAGAACCAGACTGCTAGTTCCTTCTAGAAACTGGGATTGATTTTCGTATGCACTGTAATCTGATGTGGTTCGATACTGTTTATTAAGAAAAGCAATATGTTCATCAGATTTTTCAAGTCTTCTATTTTCACCGAGCATACTAAATAAGTGCATTGATTTATCATCATAAGTTACTGCCCAATTTGGAAAAATGTTATCGGGACAACCTTCTTGACCTCTTAATGTTGTAACTTTGATATTGTTTTCTAAGAGATTTTTTTCAAAATTATCAAATTCTATAAGGGCATCTTCCAAGATCTCAGAATGAGATTTATCATCATCTACACTCTGATAATGATTTGTTTCAATGGTTTGTTGGTTACAATAAAATTCAACAGGTCTAATGAGCAGCACATGATTGGTGGATTGACCATTCATTTTGAGATATTAGCCTTGTTTTCAATCTGGGTAAGTGTTGTGGTTATGATCTCTAGTGCCCACTCAATTTCCTCTTTAGTGATCACCAGTGGAGGAGCGAATCGGATTACAGTCTCATGGGTTTCCTTACATAAAATGCCTTCTTTGAGGAGTAATTTAGACAAATCTTTACCAGAAACATAGTTTGGATCTATGACCACACCAATCCAAAGGCCCTTACCCCTGACTTCTTTAATCACATTACTTTTGATGTCGATCAGGGCATTTTTGAAAAAATCTCCCAGCACCCGGCTGTTTTCAATTAAGTTCTCTTCCTCAAGTAACTCTAGGGATCTTTTTCCTATTGCCGCAGCAAGAGGGTTACCACCAAATGTCGAACCATGAGAGCCAGGTGTTAGCCATTGCATTACTTCTTTGGATGCTAGAAAGCAAGATACTGGCATAAATCCACCGCCAAGCGCCTTTCCTAGGATCAGGCCATCAGGTTGAATATTAGAATGCTGGAAGGCAAACATTTTACCTGTTCTTCCTAAACCGGATTGAACTTCATCGAGAATCATCAAGACATTGTTTTTAGAGCATATTTCCCTCACGTCAGGAAGGAAGTTTTCAGGAGGCACTATAATTCCACCTTCACCTTGGATTGGTTCGATCAATACAGCT
>Ga0257107_1000168_pt1 | contig 24452 bp, 34 predicted proteins | sample LP_taG_2_FD_190178 | JGI IMG/M metagenome (GOLD analysis project Ga0257107, IMG submission 190178) | Marine microbial communities from Northeast Subartic Pacific Ocean, Canada - LP_J_2011_P26_500m | ecosystem: Environmental > Aquatic > Marine > Oceanic | place: Canada: Northeast Subartic Pacific...
GTATATCACTCAAAATTTATAGATTTGATAGGTTCAAAAATAACCAGTATTCAATTATGTTATGGACGAGACATTTGCTAATACGATAGTTATGTTGAAAACTGAATTTAGGAAAAGGAATAAGGGTGGCAGCCATATTCATGAAATAATACCTACAACATCAGAGTTACTTTCAATTACTAAATTTGAATTGGAGATGTTACATAAGTTTGCTAAAACCAATTCAATTTACACTGGTTCTTATGAAATGGACATACTCGGAACTACCTGTATAGTCTATGAGGGTGACGTGAATAATTATTGGCTTGACAGCATAAAACACGATACGAGTTATGCGCCTTTCTATCCCATATGGATACTTTCAGCATATGCATTAGCCTTGGAATCAAAAAATCTTGGTGTAAAACAGATAATTGATATCGGTTCAGGTGATGGTAGAATTGCTTACTGTGCCAAGGTAACCGGTATGCAGTCATACGGAATTGAAATTGATGAAAACCTTGTAGGGTTAGAAAATAAAATTTCATCAACCACAGGGGTAGATTTTCATCCTATGGTTGCAGATGCGACACAATTTGACTTCAGAACACTTACACTATCACAACCAGCATTTTTCATATCTGGGCTTCCTGAAGTTGGTGAAATGTTAGCAAATAATGTGATTTCTAGAATTATGTCTGCTGCAGATATGAAAATTAATTCATTCTTTGTGTTTACTGGGAGTCATGTAATGCGAAAAGATTCTAGGGATAAATCAAAGTGGGGTTGGGGACAGGTGATAGATAATTTCAACCTTGAAGTTGTAAAAACTGTTACATTGCCAACATATTGGACACTTGATCAGCCAATTGATACCCCATTCATTTTTACTAGATCTTCCATTTAGCCCAATTATGTGATCGCAGTTAGAATTTGGTCAATTAAAGCACTGATTTTTTCTTTTGTACTGCTTGAAATTTTCTTAGAATCAATTAAACCACTTTTCTGATCATTTTCAATCCTTTCAATATCAATATTACACACGCAGCCTTCTTCACCCGTCACAAGTCTCGCTTCGTCAATAAGTATTGGTTCCATTTGATATGTTTCAAGAAGTAAGTCGTCCAATGATTTTAGAAGGTTTTCTTTATGTTGGCTGATTTTTTGCAAATCACCGTCAGTTTGTAATTCAGTTTCATTCATGATCTTTTCTATAATTTTATCGTCCTTATACAAAATTTCAAATAGATTCTGGGTGTCAAATTTCTCGTATCCTGCAGCTCTTAATTTTTCAAGTATTACATGATCAGTTTTTTTCGTAAGGTCAACCTCTTGTTTTTTTGTCTTATCCATAAAATCTGATAATTCTTTTTGTTTTTTCAATACTTCATAGTTTGGTTGATAAAATAATACTACGTGATATTGTATTGAAAGGTGTAATGAAATTATGTGATCATTCACACTGCTATTCAATTTTATGAAATTTCTTCTAATACCCTCGTCATTAGTATTTGAAATTCCATCATGTGTCCAGGTCTCTAATTTTTTAGATATATCACTGTAAATCTGATGAATTTTCTCTACATCAAAGGTTTCCTGTTTTTTTACAGTGCCGTCCTGAAGCATAACATCTACGGGATACTTTTTTGTCATTATCTTAATTTTCTCAAGAAAATTGTTTTCAATTTGTATATTTTTCTCATTGAGTTTAATCAAAAACTCATCATCTGTTTTAATCCCTAATCTCATGTATTATAGTAATATTTGTTCAATAAAATCTATTCAAACTGTAAATCTGTCAGGGCATTCTACATGTTCATAGTGATGTTCAGTAAACTCGTTCTCAATGAGATACATTACAATTTTATGTAATTCCATAGCCTCGATATTCTTTTTACATTTGAGACATTTTCTTTTTTCCCTATGAATCATTTTTTTTCAAAAACATATGATCGCTATAAGGATCAGCGATCAGCTCAATTTGATTAAAGCTAACTGTGTCTTTACCATGTTATGTAATTTACGCGTGATAAAGAACAAATATAGCGGTTTAAACTAAAAAATATGAATTATTTTATGACAAAAAGATTATTTGACATGTATGGTCCAACACCAAATTTTTCTAATTTCATCCCAGATTCTATACGTTATCCACCAAACGGAAATGTTCCTAAGGGTATAATGAATACACGTGTGTTAAGTGGTAAATTATCTACTGATAATGCAGCATTGAGTCCTAAGTTGGATGATTTTACACAAATGTATCAACAAATGGCAGCAAGTCTTATCGACATGTCAATTGATAAGTTAATTCCACCTGGACATCCAATGCATTCAAATGAAAATTCTATATCACTGCTTAAGGAAGAAAACAAAAAAATCCTTAAAGAAAATTTGGAATTGAAAAAAAAATTAGAAATTAAACAAGAATCTAAAAAATTTTAGTATAAAAAATTAATTTTATTCAGGAGTAAATCCTATGTATCCGCCTGATTGTATATTTTTTTCAGCTGAAAAATTTGGTTCAAACAAGGAAATCATATAATCATCAGGGTCTAATATTATTGCATTTTTTCCTATGTCACGATCTTGTATTTCTCTAAAAATTTTTACATTTTTTGATTTTAATTCAGTAATGGCGGAAGCAACATCACCTATTACAAAGCTAATAAGAATTCCATTATCTATTGATGATCCTGAATGTGGTGTTGATTGTGATGCAGGATGAAGACTGAGCATAGCACCAGTTTGGCCAAGATCAACCCAATTCTTTCTTTTATTTTTAAGCGGCATACCTAAAATTTTATTATAAAATTCAATTGATTTATCCAAATCTTTTACCGCAATGATAACACTTCCAACTTTTTTAATATTCATGATTTTCTAATATTTAACTATAGTAAATGCTTTATTATTGTACCTGAATCATAGTTTCGGTTCTCTCAACTCCCATAATTTTCTGAATTTCAATGGTGACATCTTTAATTTCAGCTAAATCATTTACTTCTATGATTGCAACTGCATCAAATCGTCCACTTACAGAAAAAGATTCGTTAACTGAACTAACACGTTTTAGTCTTGCAGCAATAAGTTTTTTAGGAGATTTTACCAGAACAATTGCTTTTACCATCCCATATCCACCTCTACCTCTACTAGTGTTTCAGTTGAAACCACACCCTTTATTTTTTTAAATTCTAATACTGCATTATTAATTGCATTTAGTGAACCATGTAAAATAGCACATATATCAGCTCTTCCAGTAACAAGCATTATTTCACTTGAAATTTTATGTTTTTTGGAAAGAATTTCTGCCACACCGTCAATAATTCCAGGCTTAACATTGATCAAACATAATGCATGCATATTTCCTGTATAATCTGATAATGAATAAAGATTTAGTTTGGTCTAATCAGCAAATTCTTGAGAACGTGACTCTTCTAGGTATGCTTTTCGTTCTTCTAATTCTGCTTCTGTATCTTTCACTAAATCATCGTCAATTAAAACAATGCCAGTATCATCATCATCATACATGTTTTTTTTCTTAATATTTTTATCAGATTTTTTTGTTTTAGTACTAGTTGATTTTTTTGGCATACTTTTCTTAGTTTTTTTTGTGCTGGGTTTTTTTTGTTCTACAGATGTTGTCTTTTTTTCATTCTTCATTCTATCCAGATATTTCTTTTCATAATCATCTAAATCTGATTTTTTATTAGTTTTCAATGGAAATTCTGAAAAAATGTAGCGTAACTCGTATTAAAATATTATCATCACACAGTTTTTGACATATATACTGCCAGGGGCGGGACTTGAACGCGCGACAGCTCGGTCTTCAGCCGAGTGCTCTTCCAGGCTGAGCTACCCTGGCACATCCGGCTGTCAAATTGCTACGAATTTAAGGTTGTCTTTTAAAAAGACGCAGTGTATTATTAGGTAAATGTTAGAAAGTTTTTTTCAGAAAGTTCTGGAATTAAAGAATATTCCAAGACAAGGTTGGAAAGATAAACTGGATATGGATAACGTAGAATCTGTTGCAGACCATAGTTATTCAACCGCAATTATGTCAATGGTGTTATCCGATCTAGAAGGTCTCGATACAGAAAAAATCATTAAAATGGCGTTATTGCACGATTTAGCTGAATCAATAGTTGGTGATATAACACCTGATAAGATGAACGGCGAGAGAAAGATCAATATGGAGAACAAAGCGATGATCCAAATTCTAGAAAATCTTCCTAGTAGTATTTCACAACAATACATTGCTCTTTGGGATGATTTCCAAAAAAATTCCTCGAAAGAAGCAAATTTTTTACATGAAATAGATAAGCTAGAAATGGTTTTTCAGGCAAAATTTTATTTAGATAAAGGAATTTCAAAAGAAAAACTGCGATCATTCTTTAAAACCGCAAATAATGAAATTAAAAGTAAACAGTTACGTGTTATTCTTTCGCGTATTTTAGAATTGTGATATTTATTTGTGAATTTATTTCTATGAAGTCTCAAAGATAGTAATTTTTTAACTTTAAAAATGGGTTGAAATTATTATAATTATGGTAAGAAACAGGGGTGGAAAAAGAACTACACGTTCTAGACGAACTAGTCCAAAAAAATCTGCAACAAGACGTCAGACACTAGTTCAGCAGATCATTCATGGTTTAAGTAGCCCAAACTATGATATTGATGAATTTCAAACTGATTTACTTAAGGAAGCATTGGATACTTCCCTTGAGACTCGAAACATAGCTCAAAATATGAAAAACGATATTACTCTTGTTACCAAATCTATTTTTCAAGCTCATGGTAAATTAAACACTAAACAAAATTCTGTTGATCAATTGAAGTTGATTGTTTCGGATAAAAGGGATATTGCAAAAAAGGCTTCTTCCTATTTGGCTCATATCAAGGCCAAGGTTACTGAGGATGAAATTAAGAGAATTAATGCAGAAAAGGATCTACTAAAAATCACGAAGGCAATAGAGGATGTAACAAATGCAACTGCAGAATTAAGTACTATAGATGCAGATACGGCAACATTTGGATTAAAGGCAGCGATGATTGCTAAACAAGCAAAATTTGAAAAGGCTGAAGTTCAGTTTCGCTCAACAGAGAAATTGGAGACAGAAGCAACAAAAAGATCTAATGAGGCAAGTAGATTACTTGTAAAATTTGAAACTAAATTTAATCAGGAATCATCTGATACTAAAAGAATTAAAGCAAATATGAAAAACAATATGAAACGTATAGCTACTACTTATACAGATGTTAAAACTTTATCACTGAGTCTTATAGACGAGGCTTTTTCTTCTGATAATTATACTGTCCCTACGCCAAATATTTCAGAAACCACTATTACTGATACAGCAAGACGTGGAAAACGGTTTTTCTTCTTTGGATGAAAAGTTTTAATCGAAACTGATACACATTATATAATAATATACATTCTAAAAACATTTATCAGAATCCATACCAATTAATTTAAAATGGGTTTTTTGAATTTTTTTGGAAGTCAAAACAAAAACAAAGATACTAAAAAGAAAAATGATGGAGGTAAAGAAGGAATACTGAATATACTAAATCCAAAAAAAACTGCTGATGATTATTACAATGAACCAAAGAAGAAAAAGTCCAGTCATCATCCTAGAAAAAAAGGTAATCGTAAGAAATACCACTGAATAATGTATTAATAATAATCATCTCATCAACTAACATGCAATACTTTATGGCTCTAAAGGAAGGTCAAAAACGTGTAAACAAAGCAAGGGAATATTTGAACAAACTTGCAAATGGTAAAGCTATGCCAGCATTGGCATTAAAGGATAACAAAACAAACGTTTGGGAACCTGTTGGCGAAGAAAATTTGTATGCAATTGTTAATGGCCCATCTGGATTTGTTGTAACTGATGACAGTGGTTACATTCTTGTCCTCTGTGATAAAAATGGAATTGCTAAGACAATTGCCCAGGGATTAACCATTGAAGAAAAAACTAACATCACAAACTCGTTAAAATCAGATAATATTGAAGAATATCATGGTGATGTTAGCCTTCCAGTATAGCATATAATCAAATTATTTTGGCGTAACGTTTTACTTACCAATAATTTATGGGAATATATGGTAAAATTTTCATCCGAAATAGAATTGCATGGGCATCTTATAGACTCGCTAATTCTGACAAAGGTTTTTGATGGTATAATGGATCATGGTGGTTCATTCGAAGTTTTAGAAATCAATGTTGGTAAGAAGAAGAAGGATGAAAGCTATGCAAAACTGCTTGTAATAGGAAAAAATTCAAAAAACCTTGAATCAATATTAAACTATGTTTATCGTCAAGGTGCTACATCCAAAAGTCAAAAAAATGTCAAACTTGTGTCTGCATCAAAAGATATGGTAATGCCTGATAATTTTTACAGCACAACAAATAATCAAACACAGATTTTTCATAATAACAATTGGATTGACGTTGACAATACAATGATGGATAAATGTATTATTGTTAAGGCAAAAAAAGCTATGTGTATTCCTATACGCCAGATAAAAAAAGGCGATAAGATTGTAGTGGGAGAAAATGGCATCAAGGTAATTCCTCCAGAAAGACCTCGTGAAGGAATGAATGTATTTGAATTTATGGGAAGTAAAAGTTCTAGTGAGAGACCTACACAACATATAGCTAAGAAAGTTGCAGAGGATATACAACGTACTAAAAGGAATGGTGGGAAAATCGTCTTAGTTGCTGGTCCCGCAATTGTTCATACAGGTGCAGTCGAATCAGTTTCAACACTTATTCGCCATGGATATATAGATGCGGTTTTGGCTGGTAATGCGCTTGCTGTTCATGACATTGAGTATGCTACATTAGGAACATCTCTTGGAATGAATGTTCGTGATGGAACACTTGCAATAAGGGGTCACAGAAACCATATGGAAGCAATTAATGCTGTCTTTAATGCTGGATCCATTGAAAAAATGGTAAAATCAAAAAAACTATCAAGTGGAATAATGTATGAATGCATAAAAAAGAAAGTACCATTTGTATTGGCTGGATCGTTACGTGATGATGGTCCATTACCTGATGTAATTACTGATATTTCCCTGGCTCAGGAAAAGTATAAAGATGTACTAAAAGGCGCTTCAATGGTAATAATGGTAGCTACAATGTTACATTCGATCGCAACGGGGAATATGTTACCTGCAAATGTAAAGGTCATCGTTGTAGACATAAATCAACCAACTGTGACAAAGTTAATGGATCGCGGTACATGGCAAGCATTAGGTATTGTATCTGATGCTGGTGCATTTTTACCAATGGTTGCTAGAGAATTATAGTTCAAACTTGCATCTATGGCGACATAAACAGGCTTTCTGGATTATAGAAAAATGACACAATGAAAATACCTCCTAAAATTCCAGTTATCACACCTGTTGCCAAATAGAAGAAGATCTTATTCATATCTTGAATTTATAATTCATGTCTATTAACTTGTAAAAGATAAGATTGTTAATACTGATCATCAATAATTGACCCTAAAATCTTATATTTTATACATCTTAAACGAGCTAAGTTGACGATAAAAACGGTTGAAATAGATGGTAATAATATACGTTATTTGGATGAAGGAGCATCTACAGATACACTTCTTTTACTACATGGGTTGGGTGCTTCTGCGGAAAGATGGGAAGATGTGATACCATTTTTCGCTAAAAAATTCAAAGTTATTGTTCCAGATCTTATTGGATTTGGCTACAGTGATAAACCAATGGTTGACTATACCACTGATTATTTTACAGAATTTATCTCCAAATTTCTGGATGAAGTTGGAGTTAAGAAACCAAATATTATCGGATCCTCGTTAGGAGGTCAAATAGCTGCTGAATTTACCATTAATCATAATATGGATGTGGGAAAACTTGTTCTTGTATCACCATCTGGTGTAATGAAACATTCAACTCCAGCATTAGATGCCTATATTTCAGCTGCATTATATCCAAATAATGATTCAGCCTTGAATGCGTTTCAAACTATGTCATGTAGGAATGATATAAATGAAAAAACCATCTCTGGATTCATAGAAAGAATGCGATTACCAAATGCAAAAATGGCCTTTATGTCAACACTTCTTGGTTTGAGTAATTCGAAAGTAATTACTGAAAAACTACAAACAATTACAATTCCTACTCTAATTATTTGGGGTGAAAATGATCCAGTAATCCCTATCAAATATGCACAATCTTTTGTTTCTGCAATCAACGATTGCAGATTTTATAAGATGATAGGATGTGGTCATACGCCATATGTTGAAAAGCCAAAGGCATTCTTTCAAACTGTGTCAGATTTTCTTGATTAGCGATCATTTTATATGGTATTATACCTACTATTGGTAATGGAAGGAAACAAAGACCAGTATGATCCAACTGAATTATTCAGAAAATGGCTAGAAAAAGCATCACAAGCACAATCTGATTTCACTAAGAATATGAATCCATTTCAAACTAATGTACAAAATCCATTTAACCTACAAAACATGATGCCAAACTTTCTCTCATGGGGCGCTTTCAAAACTACTGTTGGTAGTAATGGAAGAATATCAATTCCCGAGGCGGAAAGACAGGCTCTCAGTATTGCTGAGGGTGATTTGGTCCAAGTTATTGTAATTCCAGTCACTCCGAAAAATAAATAATAATGGTTGTAAATGGTAATAATTGGTTTTTATTACCATTAGGTATATATAATAGAACCGATCATAACAAACCATGAGTAACGAATCAAACAGGACTTCTGAAAAGAATGATGTATTCTCAACCGTAGAACAAACTGTCGATAAACAGATTAAATCTACTGAGAGAGTATTCCCAAACTATCAGACATCTGTTACAAGCCTACAGCAAGAATACACTGAAGCATTTGAGAACATTGTAGAATCTAGCATTGCATTGCAAAGAGAATTTGCAAACAAAACTGGAATTAACACTGCTCTACCAGAAGCAACAGAAACCGCTGTACGTAAAACAAATGAACAGATTAGTAAGGTACAAGATGTTCAAAACAAAGTAGTTCTAGCAACAATTGATGCTACACGTCAGAATATCAAAACCTTCAATGAGAACGCAAAAACTTTTGCTGATCTTAACAAAAGTGTAATGCATTCTTGGATAACCGCATTCACACCAAGATACTAGTGTGAATGTTTTCTTTTTTATTTATGACCTTTCTTTGAGCCATTGGCCAAGCTCAGGGAGGACCGTTTTTTGACTAAATGAACTAGCAATCATTCCAACATGTCCTGTTGGATATAATTTCAATATCTTATCAGTACTTGAAATCGCATAGTGTAATGGCATGCTACATTCTGGAGAAACCAAATGATCACCAACAGCTACTTGGGTAAAAACAGGCATTTTGAGATTTTTTAATGAAACATGTTTATTCTTAACATACATTTTATTTTGAATCAATAAATTATCTTGGTAAATACCCTTTATCCATTGCCTGAAAAGCTCACCAGGGATAGGAGGAGTCTCATCCAACCATTTTTCAATTTTAAGAAAACTGTCAACAAATTTTTTATTGTCTATATTGTGCAGAAATTTCAAATATTTTTCAACACCTTGTTCAAATGGTTTTAAAATTGAGAAACAAAAGTAAATGAATTCCGGTGGCATATTTCCTACTGTATCCACTAATTTGTCAACATCAAAAGATTTTGCAATATTACTTACAACTGTTGTATCCTTCCAACCATCAATCACTGGGGCAGTTGCAATTAAATTTTTAACCCTCTCTGGATGAAGTGCTGAGTAAACAGTAGCTAGTGTTCCACCCGTACAGTAACCTTGAATTGATACCTTGTCCACATCAGATTCATCACAAATAAAATCTATACAGTTGTCCATGTAACCATTTACGTACTCATCAAATCCCAGAAATTTATCAATCTTGGTTGGTGTTCCCCAATCAAGCATGTAAACATCAAATCCTTGTTCAAGTAAATTTTTTACCCAACTTTTTTTTGGGTCAATATCAAAAATATGATACCTATTCACGATTGCATATGAAATAAGTAATGGAGTTCTGATTTGCTTTGGTGTAAGTGGCTTAAAATGTAGCAAGCGAATTTTATCTTCTTTGTATGCAATATCAAACTGTGTTGAACCAATACTAACCTCATGTGGCACAGATGATTTCATGGGTGCCTCAACTAAGTTACGACTAAAGTTTAGAAATTCTCCAATAACTTTTGGATCAAATTTATTCTGTGTCATTTTTTTTAGAATTTTTCTTAAATGATTCTAATTCTGAAATTCGATTCTTTAAAGTATGAAGTTCTTCATAGATTTCATCTATTTCTTGTTTGGTTGGTAAATTAGCAGACTTCAACATTACATCTGTTATTGTGTTCCATCTTTTCAGAAGATCAAGTTCTGTTGAAATTAGTTTGTTATAGTTTTCAGAAAATTTTTTAGAATCAAACAGTCCAGTAAAGTTATTTTCAAAAATGTCTATCCAGATTCTCTTGTAGGCTTCAGTACCCTCTTCATTTGGTGATAATTTAGATACTTTTGAAGCTACATCTTTTTGCGCAATAGACCACGTATCAGCTAATTGTTTATAATATTCGATTAAAAAATTATTAAATCCTACAATCTCTTTATTTGCTTCAGTTAGCTCATTTGTGATTTTCTTCAAATTAGATGAAAGTGTACGGAGTGGTCCAACAGCAGAAAGTGTAGTTGGTTTGGATGACATCATCGCTATCATATCAGACCAAAACATTGCTGTTTTTTTATAATATTCAGTTATGTTAGATTCGTTTTCCATATGGTTGTTTATGATTAGATCGCAATAAATAGATCGCATTTCATTGTTAAGTATGGATTATGAGGAATTGTGTGAATTATCTAAAAAAGCTGATTCTAAGGTTAGATTTGCAGGTATAATTAACTCTAGAGGTAGGCTAATTGCTGGCGGCATGGTTGCCAGTAAAAAGGCATTAGAAGATGAGAGAAAAGATGAAATGCTTTTCATGGAATTAGCACTAAGGGTTAAAATGCGTAGTGAATTTGATGATGAGTTAGGCAAAGTAAAATTTTCTATGTCGTTTCGTGAAAAACTTATCGTGATGAGTTTTCCAATAAAAAATGATATTTTAATGGTAACAATGGAAAGAAAAACTCAATTTGAAAAAATTTCATTTAAAATTTTAAAATTAGTTGAAAAGTTGTAACATCTCACCATACATCATCAACTTCGTCAAGCTCACGATATTCTTTTAGCACTTCTCTTTTAAATCCATATCTAGAAATATCTCTTTTAAAAAATAGATCTATATTCCAATCTAACCAAACCCTTAATCTTTTTTCGAAAGTAGGCATTTTTGTAAGATAATAATTTATCCATATTAGCCACGCCAAATAGCCTGTTACTTTACCACCCATAGCATCTGCTATTCCAGAACGTTTTCCAATAATCGCACTTTGACCTTTCCATCTATAATCAAATTTCTTTTTTTTACCATTGTTAATCATTTGTTTAATATTATATGCCGCTAATTTTGCGTGTGCTTCCGCTAATTGAGCAGTAGGTGGATAACGTTTACTAATTGCTTCATTAAATTGTGAGCAATCTCCTATGGCAAATACACCAGAAAAATCATCTATCTCTAAAAATTCATTTACAATTATTTGACCCTTATTAGTTTTGAATAGTGAATTTTTAATAATTTCAACCGGAGTAACACCAGCAGTCCAAACAAGTGTGTGTGAGGTAAGAACGGTTTTAGATTTAATAACTGATGTAGGTTTTGTTAATTTATTTATAATTACATTTTTTCCATCAAAAGATGTCACTGTAGTATTGAGCAGTATTTTAATTCCCTTTTCCTCTAATTTTTTATGTGCAAATTTTACTAATTTTTCATTAAAGCCAGGTAAAATACTGGGCAATGCTTCAATTACTATGACACTGATATCTTCTTTTTTGATATTATGGTAATAATCTAGAGCATCATGCAGAAAATCGTTAACTTCTCCTCCTGTTTCAATACCTGCAAAACCACCTCCAACAATAACAAATGTTAACAAACGCTGTCTGATCTTTTTATCAGTTTCATTTTCTGCTTGCTCCAACATGTCAATTATTCTATTTCTTAATGATAGTGCATCAGCAAGTGTTTTCATAGTAAATGAATATTTTTCAACATCCCTTAATCCAAAAAAATTAGTTTGACTTCCAAGAGCAATCACTAAATAATCATAATGTATTCTAACGCCTCTTTTTTCAGGTGTACCCTCAAGTGTAACATGTTTTTGTATCGGATCAATATCTCTAACAGCTGATTCGTATATTCTTGCTTTCTTACACAGGCCTCTGAGTGGCATTACTATATGTCTCGGTGTAATTGTTCCAGAGGCTACTTGTGGTAGCATAGGCGTAAATAGCAGAAAATTATCGTCACTTACTAGCGTTATTTCAATATCATGATTAGATTGAAAATATCTTTCCAATTTTCTAGTACAGTCAACTCCAGCAAACCCACCACCTAAAACTAAAATTCGTATTTTAGTCAATGCCAAGATTTTTTTTCAATAGTGCTAATGTTAATTCGGGATCTGCCTTTCCATGTGTTTTTTGCATGACCTTTCCTACCAAAAAGTTAACAATTTCAGGATTTTGTTTTGCATCTTCTACCGCTTTTATTTCTTCATTTAAGATTTGTGTTATAATATCAGATAATGTAGATTCATCTGAAACATTACCCAAGTCAAGTTCATTAATAATTTGTGATAAAGTATTACCAGTTTTTACAATTTCCTCAAGGGCCAATTTTGCAGATGTTCTGGTAATTTTGTTCAATTTTATGGATTCAATCAAATCAGCAAGATGTGTCGGTTCAAGTTTTGATTGTTCACGTTTTTCACGTGTATCGACTAATCCCATTAGATCAGTTGTAATCATGTTTGCAATATCTTTAGCATTGGTTTCATTGTTTGCCTTTTCAAAAAGTTCAGAAAAATATTTATCGGATGCTAAGATATCAGCTACTTGTGGCACAATATTATATTTTGAAACATACCGTTCCTTTTTTGAGCTGATATTCTCGGGCATCTGGATTTGTAATTGATTTTTTGTATTGCTATCTATGTTAACCCAAGGTATATCAGCCTCAAGATGATACCTATATTCTTCTTCTTCCTCTTTAGTTCTTGCAGAAACAGTAATTTTTCGCTTATCATCCCAATGTCTGGTTTCCTGAATGATTTTAATTTCTCTTTCAGCAAGACTTTGCTGTCTTGTTATCTCAAAATGTACAGCTTTTTCCAAATCATGAAATGAACCAATATTTTTTATCTCAACTTTTGATCCACCCTCAATTGAAACGTTAGCATCAGCACGCATTGCACCATCAAGTCCAGGATCTGAGACACCCAAGTTTTCTAGTAAATCTGAAAGTATATTCAAAAAGTTTCTGACATGATGTGGATTTTCAAAATCAGGTTCGGTTACAATTTCAACTAATGGTGTACCAGCTCTATTATAGTCAACTAGAGTTACTTTAGTTCTTTCAGTAGCACCCTCATAAATCAATCTCCCAGGATCTTCTTCTAACTGAATCCTTCGTATTCGTATTTTTTTGTTATCTACAATAACTTTCCCCTCCCAACCAATGCTAGTATTTTCGTATCCATCAGCATTTAGCTGAGTAATTTGAAAATTTTTTGGCAAGTCAGGGTAGAAATAGTTTTTTCTAAAAAACGCAATTTTTTCTGGAGTTTTACAATCAAGTGCCATGGCAATAAGTGTGGCTTTTTTAATTGCTTTTTTATTTAATAGTGGCAACGAACCAGGAATTCCCACGCAGATTGGACACACATTTGTATTGGGTTCAAATTCTCTATAATTCGCCTTGCAAGAACAAAATAATTTGCTTTCCAATTTTGTTAGCTGACAATGTATCTCAAGACCAATCTTTGTCATCGTAGATTAGTCAACAAAGACCAATTTAATAATATAAAATCAAGATTTTTTGGGAAAATTGGCATTTACCTTCTTAGTTATCCTTCAGATCAAGCTCATATTCTGGAACATGTATTCTAAGATTGGTCAAAAAAAACCATATTGTTATTGAAAATGAGATTGAGGGTTTAACCCCTCTTTCTCAATCGGTTTTTGGAATCAACCAATGTATCGTAAAAAATATCATAATTTTAGTCTTGTCAAAAAGTATGGAATTAGCGCTTACACGCTAAGACCATACCTAAATCCTTTACAGTGAAGTAAATGAATTTGGCAAATTTGTCCTGTGTTTCCATAACTTCTTTAATTTTTAGGAATAAAAGCCTATCAAGATAAGATTTCTATGATTTTTTCCTTATCTGTTAGTGTCATTTTTCTAAGACTTCTTTGATTTCTTCACACACGGCTTTGAATGGTGGATTAACTTTTTTCCACAGAAGTTACAATAGTGCCTTGTTGTACTATTTTTATTTCCCATTAGCTATGACTAGACTAGTCATAACTATAAAAATAGAAAGGTCAGGAAATACAAAAATTAGCTAGGTTTTGACTTTATTTTCTCGTCTTTTCTTGCGTATCCAGTAAAAAACAAAACCAGTAACTATCGCCACAGGTATACAAGCAAGTAATTGTAATTCAGCTATTGCAATCATATTACAAATTATCCTGAACGTAGGACTCATTATTAGGGTAACTTTTCTTCAAGTTTTTCCTTATCGTTCATAAAAAATAGAAAGGTCAGGAAATACATCTAGATAAAATTAACTTGCCCGTTTATACGAGGATAAATACTAATTTTCCCAAAAAATCTTGATTTTATATTATTAAATTGGCACTTTGGGTAATTCTACAGTTTTTTCTAAGGCATATGCTGCCTGTAACAATGAATTTTCTTCCAAACTATTTGCCATTATTTGCATTCCTATTGGCAACCCATTTGTAATCTTATACGGTACTGATATTGCAGGTTTTCCAGTAAGATTGGATGTTACTGTATTAAAATCGACTAACATGAATGATACAGGATCCTGGATTTTTTCACCAAATTTGAACGGTTGAATAGGAACAGTAGGGGAAATTAGAAAATCAAATTTTTCAAAAATACGTTCTATTTCAGATATGAGTTTAGATTTTACTTTTAATGCCTTTAGGAAATATTTCCCAGCATGACCAGCAGATGGCACAAAACCACCTAGAATCATTCTTCTTTTAACCTCAGGTCCAAGTTTGTTTCTTGCTTGCGAAATATATGAATTGAATTCAAAACCTTCTGAATCAAAATCATAACCATATCTTATGTTATCATATCTAGCAAGATTGCTTCCAGCCTCTGTTGATGTTATAGTATAATATGCAGCAACAGCATATGGAACCATTTCTAACGATACCTGTTCACAATTTGCACCAATACTTTCAAATGTTTTGATCGCATCATTAGTTGCATTAAGAACTTCATTACTTAACCCCTCACCACTTGTCATTTCTGATATAATTCCAATTTTTTTACCTTCAATACCTGAATCAATATTTTTTAGATAATCTTGATTTTTGTTATCTATAGTAGTATTATCGTTAGAATCAATTCCAGAAATTATATTTAACAGAAACGCAGAATCTTCAACCGTTTTTGTCATGGGTCCAATTTGCTCTATACTATTAGCATAAGAGATAAGACCATAACGACTTACAAGCCCATATGTAGGTTTTAACCCGACTACCGAACAAAAACTTGCAGGGTTTCTAATAGAACCCCCAGTATCTGAACCTAATGAAGCAATACATTCATTCGCAGAAACAGAAACTGCACTTCCTCCTGATGAACCACCAGGAACATAATCAGTATTCCAAGGATTTTTACTCTCTCCATATGCACTATATTCAGTACTAAGGCCCATTGCAAACTCGTCAAGATTTGTTTTGCCAATTATGATTGCATCCTCTGATTCCAGTCTGCTAACAGCAGTAGCAGTGTATGGTGAAATAAAATTTTCCAAAACTTTTGAAGCACATGTGGTTCTATATCCTGCTACACAGATATTATCTTTCACAGATATTGGCATACCATAACATTTTCCAACGTTCTGACTTGATTTTAATTTATGATCAATTTCCTTTGCTTTTTCAAGTGCTGAATCATTCATCTTCAACAAAAATGCATGAAGATTGTCATCTACTGAATTTATTTTTTCAATTGATTTTGAAACAAATTCTTCAACAGTAAAATCTCCATTTTTTATACCTTTTTGATAATTTAATGCAGAAATTGACAGATCCAAGTTAACTCAACTTTGGAGCTTTAACGTATTTTTCCTTATAGATTTTCAGAAATTTTAATAATTCTTTATCATATTGAACATATCTATCATCTCTAAGTTTATCAATATCTGTCTCTAATGGTTTCACATTCTCAGATTCAACATCTGCTTTATCCAAAATATCAAAATATTCAAGCATTTTTTGAACTCTTATTACGTGTTCATTATGGTCTTCAAGTTCAATTTTCATTAATTTTGCCACACGTGTAATCTCTTCTTTAGTAACCAAATTTTTCACCTATGGTGTTAACCTATCGACATCTCTAGGATAAAATGTTGTATCACGTATATTATCAGTACCTGTTAATGCCATCATTAATCTTTCAAGACCAATTCCACAACCAGCATGTGGCGGTACACCGTATTCAAAGACGTTTAGGTGATATCCAAATGCATCAATTTTCATACCTTTATTTTTCATTCTATCCTCCAGCTCTGATTTCTTTTCAATTCTAGTACTACCAGAAGAAAGTTCCAAGTCTCCATACATCAAGTCAAATGATTCTGAGATTTTTGGATCATTCTTGCTTACTTTTACATAAAATGGTTTTGGGCCAACAGGCCAGTCTTTAATAAAATAAAATCCATTTATTCCAATTTTGTTTAATTGTGCAGGATACAAATCATCTCCCCATTGACTTTTAGCACCAGTAGCCTGAATTTTCTCTAAAAGTTCTTTATAGGTATATTGAGGAATAGTATCTGCGATCTCAGGAATTACAAACTCAGTTCCAGAATTATCCTCTGAGAATTTTTTTATTGTAAAAACTGATTGTTTTATAATTTCTTCAATTCTTTTCATCACATCAGTATAATCAACATATGCCTCCTCAAAATCTATTGATATAGCCTCAGACAAGTGTCGGTTTGTTCTTGACGGTTCAGCTCTAAAAATGGGTGCGATTTCAAACACTTTTTCAAAACTCATTGTTAATTGCTCTTTGTATAATTGTGGACTCTGGGCAAGAAATGCTTCCTTGTTATAATAGAAAATTGGAAATAGAGCTGCACCACCTTCTGTAGCGGTTGCAATCATTTTTGGTGTATTAACTTCAGTGAAATTTTGTTCTGAGAGATAACTTCGTATTGATTTAAGCACTTCATTACGTGCTTGAAAAATTTTTTGTAAAACATCTCTGCGTAGATCGATGGCTCGAAGTTCTAGTCTGGTATCAATATTTTTAACAGTTTTTGCATATGGATCGAATGGAGGAATTTTTTCAACAGCAGAAAATACTCGAATCTCTTTTGGTATTATTTCAACACCAGTTGGTGATTTTTCAGAAGTTTTTATCTTGCCTTTTAATCCTATACAAGAATGTGGTTTTAATTTAGAAATATTTTCCAGTACATCATCTGGACATGAACCTTTTTTTGCAACAATTTGTATTTCTCCAATTTTATCAATAATAGTTGCAAATGAAATATTTCCGTGGCCTCTAATACTTGACACCCATCCCATAACAATTACATCTGAATCTTCTAAATCAGAATTCAACTCATTTGAATAATGAGTTCTTCGCCAATTACCTAATTCAGTTTCTAGCATAACGTAATTCTTCTCAATGAGTATTTATTATAATTTTTTAGAATTTGTCACTTTACGGTGAAATTAAGGTTAGGTATTACAGAAACTTTCATCGATTTACCATCAAAAGTAATTTCAATCTCTTTTATCTTACTTTGGTATACAAAAAATTTACCATCTTTATTTATGTCACCTGAAACCTTAACCAACTTATTTTCTTGAAGAAATTGCAATCTTCGATAAACCGTACTAATTGGGATATTTGTTACCTTAGCAATCACAACTGCAGTTTTAGGATTACTAATAATGGAAGTTATTATTTTTATAGAAAATTGGTCAGATATTACATGAGCATAAATTTGCATTCTATCGCGATCATCTATAATAATTGGCCATGTTGAAACTTGCATTGTATTCAAATAGCATTTCAGCCAATATATAGGGATTTTTTCAGCATATGATTGTAAATTATTATAATGTTTTGCCTCATATTTTGATACATAGTTTCATATTGTATATTTAATTTAGTAATAACATAATTTGGTATCAATAGCAACTTTAGGTTCACATTGCGCACTACAGGTTTTAAAAGGTGCTAAGGATGAGGGATTTCAAACTGTTTTATTATGTGAGAAAAAAAGAGAGAGTCTTTATCAGCGGTTTAAGTTCATTGATGAAATATTTCTTATGGATTCATTTTCAGAATTAGTAGAGGATAGATGTCAATCTATGTTAGAGAAAAGTAATTCTGTACTTATCCCTCACGGAACTTTGATTGCACAAATGAATTCGGAACAAATTGAATCGATTAAGACACCAGTATTTGGCAACAAGCATATTTTACGATGGGAATCTGATAGGGCGCTAAAAGATAAATTAATGAAAGCAGCAAATCTAAATGTACCAAAGTCTATCACAAGTCCAAAACAAATCAATAGCCTTGTTATTGCAAAAAGGCATGGTGCTGCTGGTGGAAAAGGATATTTTCTTGCATCTACTGAAGAAGAGTATAATAAAAAACGTGATCATTTAGTTAAACAGGGATTAATTAATGATGACAATGATTTGTATATTCAAGAATACTCATCTGGTGTTTTAGCATATCTACAATTCTTTTATTCACCAATTAATAACGAACTTGAATTTTTTGGCGTTGACAAAAGACATGAATCTGATATTGATGGACTGGCAAGAATTCCAGCGGAAAACCAACTTGCAAGTGATAAAATATCTTCATTCAATGTAATTGCAAATAGCCCGCTTGTACTACGTGAATCATTACTTGACAATGTTTACAAAATGGGTGAAAATTTTGTTGAAGCATCATCAAAACTGGTTCCACCAGGAATGAATGGTCCATTTTGTATAGAAGGTGTGTATGATGAAGAAGCACATTTTCACACATTTGAGTTTTCAGCTAGGATTGTAGCAGGAACAAATATTTTCATGACTGGTTCACCATACACTGCACTAATTTATGATGAACCAATGAGCATGGGTCGCCGGATTGCTAGAGAAATTAAACAAGCTGAAACTGAAAATAAATTAAAAAATATTTTAACATAGGTTTGGATTTATTGAAATATTAATATGTTTAATTTGTTTATTGTTCTATATTCTTATAATAACGAATAACTCTTTTATAATTAATCAACAAAAAAAAATAATTGTTTCATAAGATCACGCTACCAGAATTAAAAAAATACGATATAACACAGAAAGTTATTGAGGCATTATCAGATGCTGAATCTAGAACAATTCTTTTTTCTATTATTCGCAAAGGCAAAACAGCAAATGATCTTTCAACTTCTTTAAAAATACCACTGAGCTCAGTCTATAAAAAATTATCAGATTTAGAATATCTGACGTTGATAGAAATTGAAAAATATCTCAGAACTGATAAAGGCAGAAGATTTAAGATTTATCGTAGTAGAATTAAGAAGGCAGAAATAATTATAAAAAAACCAGAACCTGTAGTTTTATTGTCAGCAAACTGAGAACAATGAGAGGATTACTTCCAAAACCCACATTATTCGAACTTGATGAATATAATATCAATCAGCGTATTGTTGAAGCATTAACAAATGTTTGTTCACATGCAGTATTATTTTCAGTTGTGGATGAGGCAAAATCTGCATTAAAAATATCCAAAGAATTACGACTATCATTATCGGCAGTTTATAAAACACTAGTACAACTTGACAAATTAGCATTGGTAAGAATCGAAAAATTTGAATTTTCTAATGAAGGAAAAAAAATTAAACAATATAGAAGTAAAATTAACAGTGCAAATATTTCTATAAATGGTAATAAATTTGAAGTTTTACTTGATCCATTGATAATTATGGATAAATAATGGTTTTAATTAATGACAGGGAAATCCAGCGGCATGTCTCATATCATGAGTTAATTCATGCAGAAACTGATCAATAAAAGCTTGCTCACCTTGTATCATACTAAAGATGTGCCCTTGATCATATCCCACAATAAATATCCCAAAGATAAAAACGAACGCAAGAATAGTTATCGCAAAAATTGGTACGTGGGTTAAAGATTTTATCTCTGATTTATTAATTGACATGTTTCATAAATCAAAAAGACGTATTTAAGTTATGGGAGAATAAAATCTGAGATCGGTTAAATGAAAAAGATTGATGTTCAAAAAAAGGATTCGGTTAAGCTATACAAAATAAGAAAAACATTACAAGAATTATCAAAAATAACTGGAAGAGGCACTGAGTTAATCACAGTCTATATTCCAAAAGGTAAGCAGTTGCATGAGGTAATAACTATTTTAAAAGAAGAGCAGGGAACTGCGGATAACATCAAGTCAGATCTAACCAGGACACATGTTGTTGATTCATTATCAAGAGTATCTCAGAGATTAAAGTTATACAAAAAAACTCCTGAAAGTGGTTTGGTGATATTTTGTGGTGCGTTACCAAGGGAAGAAGGTGGTCCGCCAGGTAGCGAAGTTATAAAAAGTTTTGAAATTAACCCTCCAAAAGATCTTAAGACATTTTTGTATAGATGCGATGATCATTTTCATACTGATATTTTGAAAGATATGTTAAAAGATGATAACCTAATCGGTTTTTTAGCAATAGACGCAAAAGATGCTGGCTGGGGATTATTACATGGTGATAAAATTGAGGTTTTAAAGGAAACTAGTTCTGGTGTTGCTGGTAAGCATAGACAGGGTGGACAATCAGCAAAGAGGTTTCAAAAATTAAGAGAAATGGAAATAGGCTATTATTTTACTAGAGTTGCTAATACTACTAGAGAATACTTTATAGATATTTATCCTATCAAAGGATTGATAGTTTCCGGTCCTGGACCAACAAAAGAAGAGTTTGTCAACCAAAATTATTTGGAATATAGATTACAGAATATGATAATTGGAACAATTGATGCATCATATGCTGGATCAGAAGGGATAAGGGAAGCATTTACAAGATCATCAGAACTTCTTTCTGACTTTAGAATGGTTGAAGAAAAACAATTGGTTGATAAATTATTTAAACAAATAAACAGCCACTCTGGATTGGGGGTTTATGGTCTTGCTGATATTATAGACTATCTAAAAAATAATGTCGTAGATATGATAATTGTTACTGATAATATAGAACTTAATAGAATAGAAGTAAAGTGTAACAAATGTTCAAGTATTACTGATAAAATTGTTGAGCAACGAATATTGATAAAAACAAAAACAGAACTACAAAATTCCTCATGTTCATCATGTAAATCAAGAGATATTGTGGTAACTGACCAAGATCTAGTGGACTACCTTGATTTACTAGCGGCAAAAACTGGAACTAGTTTAGAGGTAATTTCAGGTGTTGCAGAATCTGGTTCAATGTTAGCAAGTTTGGGTAAAATTGGCGCTATTTTAAGATACAATCCAAACTTCGCCAATTAGAACATTAATCTATAAAATTTCGTATTTTTTGTACTAAATTATCAAGTTCAACATCTTTCATTAGTTTTCTTTGTGTCCATAATGTTTCAGTTGAATTGTATCGTGGAATTATATGAACATGAACATGTGGTATAATCTGTTTTGCAGCTTTTCCATTATTTTGTGCAATGCTAAACCCATCAGCTTTTGTTGCTTTAATTATAGCGTTTATAATTTTTGGAATCTTTGAAAACAATTCCATAATTTCTTCAATACTCATATCTGTTAATTTTTCATATGGTTTTTTTGTAATTATAAGCGAGTGTCCAACATCTATTGGGTATCTATCTAAAATAACTATATGGTTAGCATCCTTATGGATTAAATGACATGGCAGTTTATCATTTATAATATCGCAAAATATACAATGAGTCAATGTTACTCAAGTATACTAAATTCCATTATATATTGACATCAGTAATAATAATCAGAAAACATGAAATTTAGTATTGAAGCTCTAATAGGTGATAGATATGATGCAATTGATTCCTTAGATAAAGATCAAATACATAATTGGTTGCTGAATATGCAAAAAAATGATATATTAAAAGTTGAGACTGCGGATGAGTACTGGGAGGATGTATCTGAACAACTTTTTGAGTTAATCAAAACAGGTATTGGTAGAAAGAACTATGAATTTAAAATGGATAAAGGCCATTTATGGCTAAATATAGAAATTCCAACTGAATAAAAATCAAAATATCTCAAAATTAATGATCTCAGTATTTGTAAATTACCAGAAAGTTATTTGTCTAATCATACACAGTGTTTTAAATTCAAATACATTTCTAATTAATCATGAATTTTATATGTTATATAGGGTTAAAATTTGAATTTATTGTAGATGGGTAGAAGAAGAAGAGAAGAGCGACAAGAGAAACGGGAGGATTTTGCTTCAAAGCGTTCAACCACAAAACGAAAAAATACACTTTTAGCTATTGCTGTACTTTCCGTTATTGGTTTGATTGTTGGTTATGCGTCTTTTGTGTTTATAACTTCAGAACAAACTGGTCCAGGAATACCACCTGGCGCAGGAAAGCTTGGTGATGAACATGAGCACGCTTCAATGTTAGTAAGGATTTTTGGTGATCAATTTGATTTTTCAGCAACAACATACCAGGTAAAAAGTGCATGGATACACTTTGAATCAAGTGACGGTGAAACTATTCACAGACATGCATCTGGTGTAACACTTGGTTATTTGTTTGAGAATTTGAATATATACATTGATGATGACTGTTTCGTATTTGCTGATGGCAGACAATTTTGTACGAATGAAGATTATTCACTCAAATATTACATTAATCATGCGGTTGTAGATAATATTAACGACTATGTATTTGAGGATCAAGACAGAATTTTAATTTCATATGGAAGTGAAAACCAAGAACAAATTATGGAACAATTAGATGAACTTGATTCACAATCAATCAGAGAATGATCTACTAAGATAATTAATCAAATACACTAATCTAACCTTTTTTCAATATTTGACATATTTGCTCTAATTATTTCTAACATGTCTAATCTAACAATCTCATCCATTTCAACATTAAATTTACTACGGAAAAATTCACGATATCTTTGATCTAATATTGCAACTACTGCGCCCTCAAAAAAACTTCGATCATTTTCAGGATTAAAAATAATTGTTCTGATATTGTGGTTTCCTAAAAAATCATAATAATTAATTAATCCATCTAAATTACCAAGATCACTTCTAACATCTTCTATAAAATTTTCAATTTCTTCCGAATTCATAATTTTTGTAAATAATACTTACTTATGAGATTTACATTTTTAGAATTTAAATTATAGTAATGTATCTTGAATATGTTTAGAATGAGTATATCTAGTAGAAACGTAGTTGAGGGTACATCAAGATCACCTCATCGAGCAATGTACAAAGCTATGGGTTTGTCTGATGAAGATCTTGCTAAACCTTTCATTGGTGTTTGTCATACTGGGAATGAAGCTACGCCATGCAATATTCATTTACCATTACTTGCTCAAAAGGCAAAACAGGGTGTAAAAGATGCTGGTGCAACACCAAGGGAGTTTAGCACAATTGCGGTCAGTGATGGAATTGCTATGGGACATGAAGGCATGAAATCTTCATTAATCAGTAGAGAAGTTATAGCTGATTCGATCGAAATAATGGTAAGAGCACATCAATATGATGCCTTAGTTGGCATTGCTGGATGTGATAAGAGTTTACCTGGCACCATGATGGCTATGGCAAGACTAAACATTCCTTCAGTTTTTGTTTATGGTGGAACAATCATGCCTGGAATGTTAGACGGAAAGGAACTAACGGTTGTTGATGTTTATGAAGCAGTAGGCTCGTATGATGCGGGAAAGATTTCACTAGAAGAATTAAAAAATATAGAAAATACTGCATGTCCAAATGCTGGTTCATGTGGTGGAATGTTTACAGCTAATACAATGGCATCAATTTCTGAGGCAATGGGTATTGCATTACCTGGAAGTGCAAGTCCACCAGCTGAAGATGACAGAAGAGAAAAGATAGTATATGAAACAGGTAAAGCATGTACACAATTACTGGAGCTTAATATTAAACCACGTGATATCTTAACATTTGAATCATTTGAAAATGCTATTACAATGTTAAATGCTGTTGGTGGCTCTACAAATGGAATTTT